>OCLW01000161.1_pt1 | contig 119579 bp, 104 predicted proteins | sample 1496041 | NCBI WGS metagenome assembly OCLW01 (sample SAMN04168690, study PRJEB22393) | synthetic metagenome | isolation source: purchased from BEI Resources HM-276D | reverse complement strand
TGGAAGCGACCAATAATCTCATCAAACTTATCAAGCGCAATGCCTTTGGTTTTCGAAACTTTGAAAACTTCAAAAAACGGATTTTTATCGCTTTGAACATCAAAAAAGAAAGGACGAAATTTGTCCTTTCTCGAGCTTAGCTTTTTTTCAACCCACTACAGTTGACAAAGAGCCTTATTGTTCTTCTGTTACAAACTGGCTGAGCAGTCCATTGATAAAACGGGCAGATTTTTGATCGGAGAAGTCCTTTGCAAGCTCGATAGCTTCATTAACAGCAACCAGCTGAGGAGTGTCAAATGAAGTGATTTCAAAGACTCCCAAGCGAAGGAGGTTTCTCTCCACGAGCGTTAAGCGTTCAATGGTCCAACCTGCTTTTAAATGCTGAGTGATTTGCTTATCTAGTTCTTCCTTTTTAGCTTGAACACCAGAAACGAGGTCTATCAAAAAGGCTGGAAGTTGTACATCCGTATCTTCACGATCATGAGTATAGGCGAAACGACAAGCAGTTTCGACATCCGTACCGAACTCAAGGCTCATGAGAGCTTGAAAAGCGCATTTACGGAGTTGGCGTCTAGATTCTAATAGTGGACTAGTCATTGAGGAAGTCCTCGTCAAATAGATCTTTCAATTCTGGTTTTGGTGTTTTATCTGGGACGATACCTGCAACGTGAATATTGATAGCAGCGAGTTCTACATCAGCCATATTACGGACGGCATCTTTGACAGCTTTCTGGATAGCAACCGCTACCTTAGGAACTTTTACTCCGTACTCAAGGTAGAGATAGATATCTGCTGTGAGTTCTTCGTCCACGTTTTTAAGATAAATGCCACGGCCGAGTGAAAGTTTTGAAAGGGTATCAGACACTGATCTGTTTGAAAAAGAGTGAACACCCTCTACCTTTGCAGTAGCGATAGCAATGATTTTTTCAAGTACACGTGGGGCGATAACGATTTCGCCAAGTTGTTCTTCAATTCCCATAGAATGACCTCTTTCTAGAGATTAGGCACGAGAAACGTAAGTTCCTTCTGCAGTGTTGATAACGAGTTTTTGTCCTGCTTCGATGAAGTCTGGAACGTTTACGACAAGTCCAGTTTCCATCGTTGCTGGTTTACCAGAACCTGTAACAGTAGCACCTTTGATAGATGGTTGAGTTTCAGCAACTGTCAACTCAACAGTAGTAGGAACGGTGACACCGATCACTTCAGTTCCGTAGAATTGGATTTTCACATCAGAGTTTTCAAGGATGTAAAGCAATTCGTTTTCAACATTGACTACAGGGATTTCGTATTGGTCATAAGTTTCTGTATTCATGAAGTATGCTGTGTCATCCATTTTGTACAAGTATTGAGCTGGGACAGTCTCGATAATAGCTTGTTCAAATTTTTCCTCTGGACGGTAGCTTGTGTCAAATGTAGAACCAGTACGGACATCACGCAATTTCATACGCATGATCGTGTTTCCTTTACCTGGTTTGTGGTGACTAGCTTCCAAAACGCGAATCAATTTGCCGTCAGCTGTTTCAAAGGTCATACCAGCTTTTAATTTACTTGCTTCAATCATGTTTTTACCTCTTTAATAAATATTATTACTCTTCATTTTACCATAAAATACTCTGGAAATAAAGCCAAAATAGTTATTGGGAGTTGGTAGAGAAGAAAAAACCAACCTTAGGGCTGGTTTTGTTCTGTCTAGTTTTCTTTCAACTTCGCCAATTCCTGTGCAAGTAGTTTAAGGGCAACTTGTGGGTTGGCTTGGCCTTTGGTTGCCTTCATAAGGAATCCTGTAAAGGCCTTGTCGGCGTTACGTTTGCCTGACTTGAAGTCGGCAACAGCAGCTTCGTTATCGGCAAAGACTTGGTGGATGATTGGGATCAAGATAGCTGGATCTGAAATTTGAACCATACCTGCTTTTTCCACGTATTCACGCGCGCCACCGCCATTTTTAGCTAGATGGACAAAGACTTTCTTGGCAATCTTAGATGAAATAGTACCGTCTTCGATGATGGCAATCATTTCAACCAAGTTTTCTGGTGTCAATTCGATTTGTTCCAGTGTTTTACCTTCAGCATTCAAGAACTGAGCGACTTCCCCTTGGAGCCAGTTAGAGACTTGTTTGGCATCACCACCTAGGGCAACAGCTTTTTCAAAGAAGTCAGAAGTGACTTTATTAGCAGTCAACTGACTAGCATCGTAGTCTGATAAACCAAGGTCAGATACATAACGCGCACGACGTTCTTTTGGAAACTCTGGCAACTCAGTCCGCATTTCCTCAATCCACTCGTCAGAAATTTCAAAGAGGGGTAGGTCTGGTTCTGGGAAGTAGCGGTAGTCAGCAGCCCCTTCCTTGACACGCATGAGGATGGTTGCTTTATTCGCTTCATCGTAACGGCGTGTTTCTTGGCGGATTTGACCACCTGAGCGAAGAATTTCAGCCTGGCGTTGGACTTCGTATTCAAGACCTTTACGAACGTTTGAGAAGGAGTTGAGGTTCTTCAATTCAGTCTTGGTACCGAATTTCTCTTGACCATAAGGACGAAGGGAGATGTTGGCATCCACACGCATCGAACCTTCCTCCATCTTAACGTCAGAAATGCCAGCGTACTGGATAACTTCCTTGAGGGCTGTCAGATAAGCATAGGCTTCTTCAGGAGAACGCATATCTGCCTCAGATACAATCTCAATCAAGGGAACCCCTTGGCGGTTGAGGTCAACATAAGAGTAGCCATCTGTACCATGGGTGTTTTTACCAGCGTCTTCCTCTAGGTGGGCACGTTCGATACCGATTTTCTTGGTCGTACCGTCTTCTAGTTTGACTTCAATCCAGCCATTATATCCGATTGGTTCATCAAACTGAGAAATTTGGTAGGCTTTGGGGTTATCAGGATAGAAGTAGTTCTTGCGGTCAAAGTGCATCTTTTTGTGGATGTCCATGTTGAGGGCAAGAGCAGCCTTGATACCGGCATCAACAACCCCTTTATTGAGAACTGGTAGAACTCCTGGGAAAGACCAGTCAATCACGTTAGTGTTGGCATTTTGGTCATTTCCAAAGTGGGCAGAAGTAGGTGAGAAGATTTTTGAATTGGTGTTGAGCTCTACGTGGACTTCAAGTCCGATGACTGTTTCAAAGTTCATTAGTTGTCACCTCCAAAAATCACGGGTTGTTGTTTGTGGTAGTCTGTTGTTGCTTCAAAAGCAGCAGCAGCTTGGTAAATGGTTTCCTCAGAGTACTTGGGACCAATCAATTGGAGTCCGACAGGTAGACCTTGAGAGAATCCAGCAGGAATCGAAATTCCAGGCAGTCCTGCCAAGTTTACAGGTATGGTCAATAGGTCGGCTAAGTACATGGCAACTGGGTCATGGTTGAGAGAATCCAAGTCATAGGCAACACTTGGAGCAGTTGGACCCAAAATCAAATCGTAATCCGCGAAGACTTTTTCGAAATCTTGAATGATGAGGGTACGGACTTGACCAGCCTTTTTGTAGTAGGCATCATAGTAACCTGATGAAAGACTGAAAGTACCCAGCATGATACGACGTTTTACCTCTTCACCAAAACCTTGGCTTCGGCTGTTTACATAGATTTCATCAAGGTTGGTTGCATCTTCTGCGCGATAGCCGTAACGGATACCGTCGAAGCGTTGCAAGTTTGATGAAGCTTCTGATGAAGCGATGATGTAATAAACGGCAACACCGTATTTAGAGTGAGGAAGGCTGACTTCTTCGACGATAGCACCCAATTTTTCAAAGTGTTTGGCCGCGTTTAAGATTGTTTCCTTAACCTCTGGATCAATTCCTTCGCCTAGGTATTCCTTAGGCAAAGCGATTTTCATACCCTTGATGTCTTGGCCGATTTTTGAAGTAAAGTCGGCGATGCGGACAGGAGCAGAAGTAGAGTCTTTAGCATCTTCGCTGGCAATAGCGTTGAGCAAGAGGGCATTTTCCTTAACAGTAGGAGCAAAAGGTCCAATCTGGTCTAATGAGCTACCAAAGGCAATGAGACCGAAACGTGAAACTGTTCCGTAGGTTGGTTTGAGACCAACGATTCCGTTGAAGGCAGCAGGTTGGCGGATGGAACCACCAGTATCAGAACCAAGTGACAAGCGAACTTGTCCTGAGGCTACAGCTGCGGCAGAACCACTTGATGACCCACCAGGAACCTTGCTGTGGTTCCAAGCGTTTTTAGTTGCTCCGTAGTGTGAAGTTTCACCTGAACCACCCATAGCAAATTCGTCCATGTTGGTCTTTCCAACGACAATCATGCCCTTGGTTTTTGCATTGGCAACAGCTGTCGCATCAAAGATTGGCTCATAGTTGTAGAGCATTTTTGAGGCAGCAGTTGTGAGAATACCGTCTGTAGAGATGTTATCCTTAACAGCAAGTGGAATTCCTGAAAGGACATTGTCAGCATCAATTCCAGCTTCATCAATGGCTTTAGCTTGAACAAGAGCTTGCTCCTCAGCGATGGTGACAAATGAATTGAGGGCTTCCTCACGAGACTTGATATTTTCAAGTGTTGCTTGGGTCAATTCTGTTGCAGAAATTTCCTTAGAGACAAGGAGATTGTGCAACTCTTCAATAGTTTTATTGTTAAAAGTCATTAGGCATCTCCTCCATTGTCTAGGATAGCTGGCACCTTGATATAGTAGTTGTCTTTTTCAGGTACGTTTTTAAACAAGCGATCACGGTCTATTCCTTCTTCGGCCACATCAGGGCGGAGTACAGTCTTGCGGTCAGCCATAGTCGTAGTAGGTGCGACACCAGTTGTGTCAACTTCGCCCAGCAATTCAACCATGTCAACAATCTTAGACAAGGTGGTCGCAAAGGCAGCAGTTTCTTCTTCAGAGAATCTTAATTTTGAAAGATTGGCAACGTGTGTTACCTCTTCTTGCGTAATTTTCATCTTGCATCCTTTCGTGAAATGATGATTTTTAGTCTGTTCTATTTTACCATATTTTCCTATAAATAAGGGAGGGGGAAGTGAAAAGAAATAGAAATTGAAAAAAATGCTAAAATCCGATATAATGGAGTGTTGAAAGGAATGGTAAAATCCAATGTAAAAATCATTCTCAGCTATTGAAACAAGAAAAATAGAGAATCAAAGAAAGAGAACTTATGAATATTCAAGAAGAAATTAAGAAACGTCGTACCTTTGCCATTATCTCCCACCCGGACGCGGGGAAAACAACCATCACTGAGCAGTTACTCTACTTTGGGGGTGAGATTCGTGAGGCTGGTACGGTAAAAGGGAAGAAAACAGGGACTTTTGCTAAATCTGACTGGATGGATATCGAGAAGCAACGTGGGATTTCTGTTACTTCATCTGTTATGCAATTTGACTACGACGGCAAGCGCGTGAATATCTTAGACACGCCAGGGCACGAGGACTTCTCAGAAGATACCTATCGTACCTTGATGGCGGTGGATGCTGCGGTCATGGTCGTGGACTCTGCCAAGGGGATCGAGGCTCAAACCAAGAAATTGTTTGAGGTTGTGAAACATCGTGGCATTCCAGTCTTTACCTTTATGAACAAGCTGGACCGTGACGGTCGTGAGCCTTTGGATCTCTTGCAAGAATTGGAAGAAATCTTGGGCATTGCTAGCTACCCTATGAACTGGCCTATCGGGATGGGGAAAGCCTTTGAGGGCTTGTATGACCTCTATAACCAACGTTTAGAGCTTTACAAAGGGGATGAGCGTTTTGCCAGTCTAGAAGACGGGGACAAACTCTTTGGTAGCAATCCTTTCTACGAGCAAGTCAAGGATGACATTGAGCTTTTAAATGAAGCCGGGAATGAGTTTTCAGAGGAAGCTATTCTGGCTGGAGAATTGACGCCTGTCTTTTTCGGTTCAGCCCTGACAAACTTTGGTGTGCAGACCTTCCTTGAAACCTTCCTCAAGTTTGCTCCAGAACCACATGGTCACAAGAAAACAGACGGTGAAATTGTGGATCCTTATGACAAGGATTTCTCAGGCTTTGTCTTTAAAATCCAAGCCAACATGGACCCTCGTCACCGTGACCGTATTGCCTTTGTCCGTATCGTATCTGGCGAATTTGAGCGCGGCATGAGTGTCAATCTCCCTCGTACTGGTAAGGGGGCTAAACTATCTAATGTTACCCAGTTTATGGCGGAGAGTCGTGAGAATGTGACCAATGCCGTGGCAGGTGATATTATCGGGGTTTACGATACCGGTACTTATCAGGTTGGGGATACCTTGACGGTTGGAAAAAACAAGTTTGAATTTGAACCCCTGCCAACCTTTACACCTGAGATTTTCATGAAAGTTTCTGCTAAGAATGTTATGAAGCAAAAATCCTTCCACAAGGGGATTGAGCAATTGGTGCAAGAAGGAGCCGTTCAGCTTTATAAGAATTACCAAACAGGTGAGTACATGCTAGGCGCTGTAGGTCAACTCCAGTTTGAAGTCTTTAAACACCGCATGGAAGGCGAGTACAATGCGGAAGTAGTTATGAACCCAATGGGTAAAAAGACCGTTCGTTGGATCAAGCCTGAGGACTTGGATGAACGGATGTCGTCAAGTCGCAATATCTTAGCCAAAGACCGTTTTGACCAACCAGTCTTTCTCTTTGAAAATGACTTTGCCCTCCGCTGGTTTGCGGACAAGTATCCAGACGTAGAGTTAGAGGAGAAGATGTGACTCAGTACCAACAATTGGAACTAAAGTTCCAAATTGTTGGACGCTAGTCGCTATTTGGCGAACTAGCTAACTGCCTCACTAACTACGTTTGGCAAATGAAATCGATTTGTAAAACTCCGTGTCGTAATGTAAAAATTGTAAACCGTAATGGGACTTCATCTAAAATCTCCACTGGTATGGTTTTACGAACGAATAGGCGAAAATAATGGTTACGTAGAAACATATGATGGGAAACATATGATGGGAATAATATGATGGGAATAAAAAGAAATGAGATAAAAAGTGAAAGAAGAGAAAAAAGCGATTGTCTTAGGTGCAGATAATGCTTATATGGATAAAGTTGAAACAACAATAAAATCTCTTTGTGTTCATCATTATAATCTTAAGTTTTATGTTTTTAATGATGACCTTCCGCGAGAATGGTTCCAATTGATGGAAAAAAGACTAGAGACTTTGAATAGTGAGATTGTGAATGTTTAGATTGACAGTAATATTCTGAAAGGTTATCGTCTCCCCTTTGAGGGACTTTCATATGCGGCTTTTTTAGGTATTTTATTCCAAAGTATGTAAGCGAGTCTCGTGTACTGTATTTGGATTCAGATATTGTTGTAAGAAAATCGATAGATGAGCTGTGGGATTTGGACTTGACGGCTATACCCTTAGCTGCAGTTAGAGATGATTTTTATACACATAATTTTAATTCTGGTGTTCTGTTAATCAACGATGGCATGTGGAGAGCAGAAAATGTCACGCAAGACCTGATTTAAGACACAAATAAAAAATCTTCCAATTCCCTTGCAAAAAACAAGAAAATGTGATAACATAGTACGGTATGTGGTGCTAGCACATCCGCTATATTAGATCTAATAGGAGGAAAACACAATGGCTAAAGTATGTTACTTTACAGGTCGTAAGACTGTATCAGGAAACAACCGTTCACACGCGATGAACCAAACAAAACGTGCCGTAAAACCAAACCTTCAAAAAGTTACTGTTCTTATCGATGGTAAACCTAAAAAAGTTTGGGCTTCAGCTCGTGCTTTGAAATCAGGTAAAGTTGAACGCGTTTAATAATAAAAGCAAAGGAGACCTTAGGGTCTTTTTTCTTTTATTGTGGGTATAACATCGTTTGAAAAATAGAGTAAATATCCGCTGATACATCATTCTGCTTTTACACTTGGGCTGAAATATGATAAAATAGAGTATCAACTAGTTGAGGTAAAAAGGATGACTGTAAAAATTAATACAAAAGATGGTCAAATCGAACTAACAGATGAAGTGATTGCAACCGTCGTAGGTGGAGCAGCAACTGAGATTTTTGGTGTGGTCGGTATGGCTAGTAAAAATGCCCTCAAAGATAATTTCCAAGCCCTGCTAGGTAAGGAAAATTATTCTAAAGGTGTCGTCGTAAAGGCAGCCGAAGATGGCAGTATTGCAGTTGATGTATATACCGTGTTAAGCTACGGAACAAAGATTAGTGAAGTGTCAAAAAACATTCAAGAGCGTGTTGCCTTTAGCTTGGAAAACCAGCTTGGAATTACTGCTCAGACTGTAAATGTCTACATTCAAAATATCAAAGTTGTAGGAGAATAACCGTGTCAAAAATTACTACTAGCTTATTTCAAGAAATGGTGCAGGCTGCATCAACTCGCTTGAATAAGCAAGCTGAATATGTCAATTCATTAAACGTCTTTCCAGTTCCAGATGGAGATACTGGGACAAATATGGGAATGACCATTGAAAATGGTGCTAAAGAAGTTGCAGACAAGCCAGCTTCTACAGTTGGAGAAGTAGCGAGCATTCTTGCCAAAGGGCTTTTGATGGGTGCGCGTGGGAACTCAGGAGTGATTACGTCTCAGCTTTTCCGTGGATTTTCCCAAGCTATCAAGGATAAAGACGAGTTAACAGGTCAAGACTTGGCTCTGGCCTTCCAATCAGGTGTGGAAGTTGCCTATAAGGCAGTGATGAAACCTGTTGAAGGAACGATTTTAACAGTTTCTCGTGGAGCTGCTATCGGTGCTAAGAAAAAAGCTGAGCAAACAGATGACGCTGTTGAAGTCATGCGCGCAGCCTTGGAAGGTGCTAAAACAGCTCTAGCTAAAACACCAGACATGCTTCCAGTATTGAAAGAAGTTGGCGTTGTGGACTCAGGTGGTCAAGGATTGGTCTTCATCTACGAAGGTTTCCTTTCAGCCCTTACTGGCGAATATATTGCATCTGAGGACTTTGTAGCGACTCCTGCCAACATGAGTGAGATGATCAATGTAGAGCATCATAAGTCTGTAGCTGGTCACGTAGCGACTGAGGACATCACGTTTGGTTACTGTACTGAAATCATGGTAGCTCTTAAGCAAGGTCCAACCTATGCTAAAGATTTTGACTACGATGAATTCCGTAACTACTTGGATGAGCTTGGAGATTCTCTCCTTGTTGTTAACGATGATGAAATTGTCAAAGTCCATGTTCATACAGAAGATCCAGGACTTGTTATGCAAGAAGGTCTCAAATATGGTAGCTTGGTCAAGGTAAAAGTTGACAATATGCGTAACCAACACGAAGCACAGGTTGAGAAAGAAGCTACTCAAGTTATCAAGTCGGCTGAAGAAAAAGAGTATGCTTTGATTGCTGTGGTGGCTGGTAAAGGTCTAGCAGATATCTTCTGTTCTCAAGGCGTGGATTATGTTATCGAAGGCGGTCAAACCATGAACCCTTCAACAGAAGACTTTATCAAGGCTGTTGAACAGGTTAATGCCCGTAACATCATCTTCTTGCCAAACAACAAGAACATCTTCATGGCAGCTCAATCTGCGGCAGAAGTTTTGGAGCAACCAGCGGTAGTGGTAGAGGCTCGCACTCTTCCTCAAGGTATGACAAGTCTTCTTGCCTTTGATCCAAGCAAGTCCATTGAAGAAAACCAAGAGCGTATGACAGCTGCTCTTAGCGATGTCGTTAGCGGAAGCGTCACAACAGCCGTGCGTGATACAACGATCGATGGCTTAGAAATCCATGAAAACGATAATTTAGGTATGGTGGATGGAAAAATTCTTGTGTCAAACCCTGATATGCACCAAACATTGACTGAAACCTTGAAACATATGTTGGATGAAGACAGTGAAATCGTAACCTTCTATGTAGGTGAAGACGGAAGCGAAGAACTTGCCAATGAAATCGCTCAAGAAATCGTAGAAGAATTCGAAGACGTTGAAGTCGAGATTCACCAAGGTCAACAACCTGTTTACCCATACCTATTTAGTGTGGAATAAGATTAATGAAGGACTGAGAAATCAGTTCTTTTTTCTTTTTAGTAAATGAAATCGGTATCTTTTTAATAAAAACAAAAATAACATTCATAAATAAACGTTAAAATAGAAAATTCAGAAAATTTCTTCTTTTATCTTGAAAAATTTTGAAAAAATGGTATGATAGTAACAAGTTATTTTTAAGAGGAAAGAAAGGGGAATAATGGAGAAAATCAGTTTAGAATCTCCTAAGACGGGGTCGGACCTAGTTTTGGAAACACTTCGTGATTTAGGAGTTGATACCATCTTTGGTTATCCTGGTGGTGCGGTTTTGCCTTTTTATGATGCGATATATAATTTTAAAGGCATTCGCCACATTCTAGGGCGCCATGAGCAAGGTTGTTTGCATGAAGCTGAAGGTTATGCCAAATCAACTGGAAAGTTGGGTGTTGCCGTCGTCACTAGTGGACCAGGAGCAACAAATGCCATTACAGGGATTGCGGATGCCATGAGCGATAGCGTTCCCCTTTTGGTCTTTACAGGTCAGGTGGCGCGAGCAGGGATTGGGAAGGATGCCTTTCAGGAGGCAGACATCGTGGGAATTACCATGCCAATCACTAAGTACAATTACCAAGTTCGTGAGACAGCTGATATTCCGCGTATCATTACGGAAGCTGTCCATATCGCAACTACAGGCCGTCCAGGGCCAGTTGTAATTGACCTACCAAAAGACATATCTGCTTTAGAAACAGACTTCATTTATTCACCAGAAGTGAATTTACCAAGTTATCAGCCGACTCTTGAGCCGAATGATATGCAAATCAAGAAAATCTTGAAGCAATTGTCCAAGGCTAAAAAGCCAGTCTTGTTAGCTGGTGGTGGAATTAGTTATGCTGAGGCTGCTACGGAACTAAATGAATTTGCAGAACGCTATCAAATTCCAGTGGTAACCAGTCTTTTGGGACAAGGAACGATTGCAACGAGTCACCCACTCTTTCTTGGAATGGGAGGCATGCACGGGTCATTCGCAGCAAATATTGCTATGACGGAAGCGGACTTTATGATTAGTATTGGTTCTCGTTTCGATGACCGTTTGACGGGGAATCCTAAGACTTTCGCTAAGAATGCTAAGGTTGCCCACATTGATATTGACCCAGCTGAGATTGGCAAGATTATCAGTGCAGACATTCCTGTAGTTGGAGATGCTAAGAAGGCCTTGCAAATGTTGCTAGCAGAACCAACAGTTCACAACAACACTGAAAAGTGGATTGAGAAAGTCACTAAAGACAAGAATCGTGTTCGTTCTTATGATAAGAAAGAGCGTGTGGTTCAACCGCAAGCAGTTATTGAACGAATTGGTGAATTGACGAATGGAGATGCCATTGTGGTAACAGACGTTGGTCAACACCAAATGTGGACAGCTCAGTATTATCCCTACCAAAATGAACGTCAGTTAGTGACTTCAGGTGGTTTGGGAACAATGGGCTTTGGAATTCCAGCAGCAATCGGTGCTAAAATTGCTAACCCAGATAAGGAAGTAGTCTTGTTTGTTGGGGATGGTGGTTTCCAAATGACCAACCAGGAGTTGGCTATTTTGAATATTTACAAGGTGCCAATCAAGGTGGTTATGCTGAACAATCATTCACTTGGAATGGTTCGCCAGTGGCAGGAATCCTTCTATGAAGGCAGAACATCAGAGTCGGTCTTTGATACCCTTCCTGATTTCCAATTGATGGCGCAGGCTTATGGTATTAAAAACTATAAGTTTGACAATCCTGAGACCTTGGCTCAAGACCTTGAAGTCATCACTGAGGATGTTCCTATGCTAATTGAGGTAGATATTTCTCGTAAGGAACAGGTGTTACCAATGGTACCGGCTGGTAAGAGTAATCATGAGATGTTGGGGGTGCAGTTCCATGCGTAGAATGTTAACAGCAAAACTACAAAATCGTTCAGGAGTCCTCAATCGCTTTACAGGTGTCCTATCTCGTCGTCAGGTTAATATTGAAAGCATCTCTGTTGGAGCAACAGAAGATCCGAATGTATCGCGTATCACTATTATTATTGATGTTGCTTCTCATGATGAAGTGGAGCAAATCATCAAACAGCTCAATCGTCAGATTGATGTGATTCGCATTCGAGATATTACAGACAAGCCTCATTTGGAGCGCGAGGTGATTTTGGTTAAGATGTCAGCGCCAGCTGAGAAGAGAGCTGAGATTTTAGCGATTATTCAACCTTTCCGTGCAACAGTAGTAGACGTAGCGCCAAGCTCGATTACCATTCAGATGACGGGAAATGCAGAAAAGAGCGAAGCCCTATTGCGAGTCATTCGCCCATACGGTATTCGCAATATTGCTCGAACGGGTGCAACTGGATTTACCCGCGATTAAAAATCCAACTTAAATTTATTAAACCAGCCTAAAAGGCAATAAATAATAGAAAAGAGAGAAAAGCTATGACAGTTCAAATGGAATATGAAAAAGATGTTAAAGTAGCAGCACTTGACGGTAAAAAAATCGCCGTTATCGGTTATGGTTCACAAGGGCATGCGCATGCTCAAAACTTGCGTGATTCAGGTCGTGACGTTATTATCGGTGTACGTCCAGGTAAATCTTTTGATAAAGCAAAAGAAGATGGATTTGATACTTACACAGTAGCAGAAGCTACTAAGTTGGCTGATGTTATCATGATCTTGGCGCCAGACGAAATTCAACAAGAATTGTACGAAGCAGAAATCGCTCCAAACTTGGAAGCTGGAAACGCAGTTGGATTTGCCCATGGTTTCAACATCCACTTTGAATTTATCAAAGTTCCTGCGGATGTAGATGTCTTCATGTGTGCTCCTAAAGGACCAGGACACTTGGTACGTCGTACTTACGAAGAAGGATTTGGTGTTCCAGCTCTTTATGCAGTATACCAAGATGCAACAGGAAATGCTAAAAACATTGCTATGGACTGGTGTAAAGGTGTTGGAGCGGCTCGTGTAGGTCTTCTTGAAACAACTTACAAAGAAGAAACTGAAGAAGATTTGTTTGGTGAACAAGCTGTACTTTGTGGTGGTTTGACTGCCCTTATCGAAGCAGGTTTCGAAGTCTTGACAGAAGCAGGTTACGCTCCAGAATTGGCTTACTTTGAAGTTCTTCACGAAATGAAATTGATCGTTGACTTGATCTACGAAGGTGGATTCAAGAAAATGCGTCAATCTATTTCAAACACTGCTGAATACGGTGACTATGTATCAGGTCCACGTGTAATCACTGAACAAGTTAAAGAAAATATGAAGGCTGTCTTGGCAGACATCCAAAATGGTAAATTTGCAAATGACTTTGTAAATGACTATAAAGCTGGACGTCCAAAATTGACTGCTTACCGTGAACAAGCAGCTAACCTTGAAATTGAAAAAGTTGGTGCAGAATTGCGTAAAGCAATGCCATTCGTTGGTAAAAACGACGATGATGCATTCAAAATCTATAACTAATTAGAAATATATAGCGCTGGAGATGATTTTATGAAAAAGATTATGAGAAAAATTGCATCGTTATTATTGGTTCTAGTTGTATAATGTAATTACACCGTCGGTAATAGTGCTAGCAGACCAAAATAAAGCAGATTGGTCGTATGATGAAAATGCTGTAATTAACATTTATGATGATGCTAATTTTGAAGATGGTAGGTTGCATATGAACTTTGAACAATTCTTCAAATTGGCACAAATAGCTAGAGAAGAAGGTCTTGAAATTCATTCTCCGTTTGAGAGAGCTGGTGCGACTAAATCTGCTCGTTATATAGCGAAATGGATTTTGAGAAATAAAAAACATTAACAAATATAGTTGGTAAATCATTAGGACCTAAATCAGCTGTTAGATTCGGAGAAGCTTTATCCTATATTGAAGGTCCTCTTCGCAGAATAAATGAGACGATAGATGGCGGTTTATATCAAATAGAGCAAATTATTGCATCTGGATTGAAAGAATCGGGTTTAAATGACTGGACTGCGAAAACTTTAGCTTCAGCTATTCGTGGGATATTAGATGTACTTATTTAGGGGTTGAAATCATATGAATATTACCAATTTGTTTTCTATCAAGACAGGATGTGATGAAACTGATAGGCAACTGCAAAAACTATTTTTTCAGTTGGATTTACAATTGGGAGAATTGACAGATCAACTAAGAAAATTAGATTCTAATTTTGTTCCTCGTAGTCAATTTGTAGACACGTTGGATTTGAATGATGTAGAATATAAAGAAATTTTAAACTATTTTATCTTCCATCGTAATGATAGTGAAGAAAGTTTGGTAGAATGGTTATATGATTGGATTTCCACAAATCGTTATGAACTTCCTAAAGAGTTTTCGATTCGTATGGCTCATAAATACCATGAAAGTGTTACTGAAGTTTTCGGAGATGAATAACTAAAAAACAGTCATTAGTGACTGTTTTTTATAGAAAAAGAGGTTTTATATGTTAAGTTCAAAAGATATAATCAAGGCTCACAAGGTCTTGAACGGTGTGGTTGTGAATACTCCACTGGATTACGATCATTATTTATCGGAGAAGTATGGTGCTAAGATTTATTTGAAAAAAGAAAATGCCCAGCGTGTTCGCTCCTTTAAAATTCGTGGTGCCTATTATGCCATTTCCCAGCTCAGCAAGGAAGAACGTGAACGTGGGGTAGTCTGCGCTTCTGCGGGAAATCATGCGCAGGGAGTAGCCTATACTTGTAATGAAATGAAAATTCCTGCTACTATCTTTATGCCCATTACTACGCCACAACAAAAGATTGGTCAGGTTCGCTTTTTTGGTGGGGATTTTGTAACTATTAAACTAGTTGGAGATACCTTTGATGCCTCAGCCAAAGCAGCTCAAGAATTTACAGTCTCTGAAAATCGTACCTTTATTGATCCTTTTGATGATGCTCATGTTCAAGCAGGTCAAGGAACAGTTGCTTATGAGATTTTAGAAGAAGCTCGAAAAGAATCGATTGATTTTGATGCTGTCTTGGTTCCTGTTGGTGGTGGCGGTCTCATTGCCGGGGTTTCTACCTATATCAAGGAAACAAGTCCAGAGATTGAGGTTATCGGAGTAGAGGCGAATGGAGCGCGTTCCATGAAAGCTGCCTTTGAGGCTGGAGGTCCAGTAAAACTCAAGGAAATTGATAAATTTGCTGATGGGATTGCTGTGCAAAAGGTAGGTCAGTTGACCTATGAAGCAACTCGTCAACATATTAAAACTTTGGTAGGTGTCGATGAGGGATTGATTTCTGAAACCTTGATTGACCTTTACTCTAAGCAAGGGATAGTCGCAGAACCTGCTGGAGCGGCTAGTATCGCCTCTTTAGAGGTTTTAGCTGAATATATTAAGGGGAAAACCATTTGTTGTATCATTTCTGGAGGAAATAATGATATCAACCGTATGCCAGAAATGGAAGAGCGTGCCTTGATTTATGATGGTATCAAACATTACTTTGTGGTCAATTTCCCACAACGTCCAGGAGCTTTGCGTGAGTTTGTAAATGATATCCTGGGGCCAAATGATGATATCACACGTTTTGAGTATATCAAACGAGCTAGCAAGGGAACAGGCCCAGTATTAATTGGGATCGCTTTAGCAGATAAGCATGATTATGCAGGTTTGATTCGTAGAATGGAAGGTTTTGATCCAGCTTATATTAACTTAAATGGTAATGAAACGCTTTATAATATGCTTGTCTGAGGACTAATAAAAAAATATCATACCTTCATTTTGATTTCCTATCTATTGACAAGCATAGTCACACTGTCTTTAATACTCTTCGAAAATCTCTTCAAACCACGTTAGCTCTATCTGCAACCTCAAAACAGTGTTTTGAGCAACTTGCGGCTAGCTTCCTAGTTTGCTCTTTGATTTTCATTGAGTATAAGGTATGATTTGATTTCTTTTTGTTGACAAATATACTATATTAAAAAGATATATAAGTAATTAACTGAGCTTATCTGTCTTGTCATCTCTATTAAGGATGGTTTAGATAATCGGGTGTCTGCTTCTAGGCTAGCACCTCAATATCCAAAGGAGTGATGAATTTGAAGGACATAAGGAATACCTATCTCTCAGATGATTTATTGAGGAAGAAAGATAGGAGTTTTTGAGCTAGTGAAGGCTTGGATTTCTAAAGGTTAGAACTATCATCTTCAGTTCTTAAATCGAAGAAATAAGCTATCTTACGGAAATAGAGAAGCATTTTTTAAGAACTTGAATAATTTCGCACCTTAAGAGGGTAATAATACAGTATTTTTATTAGCAAATATTTATGGTGTAGAGGCTAGCAAAACCTATATATTATCGGATTTAAAAAGGAAGTAAGAAAATTCTGAACTAATTATTTTCGTTGAATATATGTTTTTTTTATTGACAAAAGTAGTAAAAACGTATACAATTAAATATTATAAAGAAGAAAATAGGAGAAAAACATGGCTAAGTCAAACTTTGAAAAAGTAGAATCAGTTGTTGGCTGGGTTCGTGATAAGAAAATCACAGGCTACCGTATCTCTAAAGAAACGAATGCGCGTGAAATGTCTATCATTGCTCTGGCGCAGGGTCGTGCAAAAGTAAAAAATATTTCATTTGAAACAGCCCTAGGCCTAATTGATTTCTATGAAAAAAATTATGAAAAATTTGAAGATTAATCTTTGGATAACGGCGGATTCTTGACCTTCAAGTAGTAGAGATAGAGAATCTGCCTTTTCATTTTGAGGACAGCAAAAAGACTGCACGGTTGATGCAGCCTTTTCTTTTTATTTGAGATAGCGTTGAAGGAACTCTTTTGTTCGGTCTTCTTTAGGATTGGTGAAGAGGTCTTCTGGTTTACCTTCTTCAGCGATCACGCCCTTATCCATAAAGATAACACGGTGAGAGACATCACGGGCAAATTCCATTTCATGGGTTACGACAATCATGGTCAAGCCTTCCTGAGCCAGGTCCTGCATGATTTTGAGGACTTCTCCAACCATTTCTGGATCGAGAGCTGATGTTGGTTCATCAAAGAGAATAGCGTCCGGATTCATGGAGAGGGCACGAGCGATGGCCACACGTTGTTTTTGACCACCTGAGAGTTGTTTTGGTTTGGCTTGCCAGTAGCGTTCTCCCATGCCGACCTTTTCCAGGTTTTCTTTGGCAATCTTTTCAGCTTCTGTGCGTTCGCGTTTTAGGACAGTTGTCTGAGCGACGATTGTGTTTTCAAGAACATTGAGATTTTCAAAGAGGTTAAAGGATTGGAAAACCATCCCCAACTTTTCACGGTATTGCGTGAGGTCATAGCCTTTTTCGAGGACGTTTTGTCCATGATAAAGGATTTGTCCATCAGTTGGTGTTTCAAGTAGGTTAATGGAGCGTAGGAAGGTCGATTTTCCGCTTCCAGAGCTTCCGATGATAGAGATGACCTCTCCCTTGTGGACAGTGAGTGAAATGTCTTTTAGCACTTCGTTTTGTCCATAGGATTTTTTGAGGTGTTTAATTTCAAGGATTGCTTGTGTCATTATTTCAAATCCTCCGTTTGCATTTGGTTAGCACCTGTAGTGTAGGTATCCATGTCCATTCTGCGCTCGATAAAGCGTAGGATACGTGTTACGGTGAAGGTGAGGACAAAGTAAATCACGGCGATGATTGTAAATGTCTGGAAGTATTGATAGGTTTGTGTTGCCACGGTATTTCCTGAGAAATAAAGTTCGACAACAGAGATAACGTTCAATACAGATGTATCTTTGATATTGATGACAAATTCATTACCAGTTGCAGGTAGGATGTTACGGACTACCTGAGGTAGGACAATCTTACGCATGGTCTGGTTATGGGTCATACCAAGAGCAGTCGCAGCTTCAAATTGTCCCTTGTCAACTGCTAGGATACCACCACGGACGATTTCAGTCATGTAGGCACCGGTATTGATTGAAACGATGAAGATAGCAGCCAGTGTACGGTCAAGGTTGATCCCGAAAGCTTGGGCAGTTCCATAGTAGATAACCATCGATTGAACAATCATTGGCGTACCACGGAAAATTTCAATGTAGACATTGAGAACCCAGCCGACTAGTTTTTGTAGGCCGTAAATGACTTTGTTTTCAGAGAGAGGAGCAGTACGGAAGACACCAATGGCAAGTCCAATAATGAGACCTATGATGGTTCCGACGATAGAGATTAAAAGAGTGATACCAGCACCACGCAAGAGTTGTTGCCAGTTTTCAGAAAGAATTTTAGCAACTTGGCTAAAGAAACTACTGCTAGTCTCTTCAGTTGTTGTAGCTTCGGCAGGTTGTTCCTTGATCATACGATCCATCAAGGCAACTTGGTCATCTTTTGAAATGGTTTCAATGCTGGCATTGATTTGGCTAATACGATTGTCATTTTTACGAAGCCCGATAGCGATAGCTGTATCTTCTTCCCCAGTTTTGAAACCAGGTTCTACTTGAATCATCTTGAACTTAGAGTTCGCAGCTTCAGCAGTCAGTGCTTCTGGACGTTCAGAAACATAAGCATCAATGACACCAGCCTCAAGAGCTTGTCGCATTTGAGCGAAGTCTCCCATGGCTGTTTCTTTTTTAGCACCTGGGATTTGTGCAATCAAGTTATAAAGGTAGACCCCTTGTTGAGAAGTGATTTTTGCACCGTTAAAGTCATCCAAAGATTTAGCACTTGCGTAGGCAGAATCTTTTTTGACAAGCAAAACTGGTTCGCTAGTATAGTAACTGCTCGAAAAGGCAATTTCTTGTTTGCGTTCTGCAGTTGGACTCATACCTGCGATAATCATGTCAATCTTACCAGAAGTAAGGGCAGGGACTAGACCTTCCCACTTGGTTTTAACAACCAAAGGTTCTTTACCTAAGTCCTTAGCGATTTTCTTGGCGATTTGAACATCGTATCCGTTGGCATACTGATTGGTCCCATCGATTTTGACAGCTCCGTTGCTATCATCATCCTGGGTCCAGTTAAAGGGAGCATATGCTGCTTCCATACCGATGCGTAAATATTCATCGGCTTGAGCAACATTGACAAGTCCTAGCATCAGCAAGAGACTTGTGAAAATAGATAAGTATATTTTTCTCATGATTTCTCCTATTCTGATCTATTAAAAAATAACTGTCTCCTATTTTATCGAAAAATGCGTAATTTTTCAACATAAGTAAGTCTTTACTTACGAAAAAATGCTATAATGATAAGAAAGATAAAAAGGGGGCTTAGTTGATGAAAAAAACTTTTTTCTTACTGGTGTTAGGCTTGTTTTGCCTTCTTCCACTCTCTGTTTTTGCCATTGATTTCAAGATAAACTCTTATCAAGGGGATTTGTATATTCATGCAGACAATACGGCAGAGTTTAGACAGAAGATAGTTTACCAGTTTGAGGAGGACTTTAAGGGCCAAATCGTGGGACTTGGACGTGCTGGTAAGATGCCTAGCGGGTTTGACATTGACCCTCATCCAAAGATTCAGGCCGCGAAAAACGGTGCAGAACTAGCAGATGTGACTAGCGAAGTAACAGAAGAAGCGGATGGTTATACTGTGAGAGTCTATAATCCAGGTCAGGAGGGCGACATAGTTGAAGTTGACCTCGTCTGGAACTTAAAAAATTTACTTTTCCTTTATGATGATATCGCTGAATTAAATTGGCAACCTCTGACAGATAGTTCAGAGTCTATTGAAAAGTTTGAATTTCATGTAAGGGGAGACAAGGGGGCTGAAAAACTCTTTTTCCATACAGGGAAACTTTTTAGAGAGGGAACGATTGAAAAGAGTAACCTTGATTATACTATCCGTTTAGACAATCTTCCGGCTAAGCGTGGAGTTGAGTTGCATGCCTATTGGCCTCGGACCGATTTTGCTAGCGCTAGGGATCAGGGATTGAAAGGGAATCGTTTAGAAGAGTTTAATAAGATAGAAGACTCGATTGTTAGAGAAAAAGATCAGAGTAAACAACTCGTTACTTGGGTCCTCCCTTCGATCCTTTCCATCTCCTTGTTATTGAGTGTCTGCTTCTATTTTATTTATAGAAGAAAGACCACTCCTTCAGTCAAATATGCCAAAAATCATCGTCTCTATGAACCACCAATGGAATTAGAGCCTATGGTTTTATCAGAAGCAGTCTACTCGACCTCCTTGGAGGAAGTGAGTCCCTTGGTCAAGGGAGCTGGAAAATTCACCTTTGATCAACTTATTCAAGCTACCTTGCTAGATGTGATAGACCGTGGGAATGTCTCTATCATTTCAGAAGGAGATGCAGTTGGTTTGAGGCTAGTAAAAGAAGATGGTTTGTCAAGCTTTGAGAAAGACTGCCTAAATCTAGCTTTTTCAGGTAAAAAAGAAGAAACTCTTTCCAATTTGTTTGCGGATTACAAGGTATCTGATAGTCTTTATCGTAGAGCCAAAGTTTCTGATGAAAAACGGATTCAAGCAAGAGGGCTTCAACTCAAATCTTCTTTTGAAGAGGTATTGAACCAGATGCAAGAAGGAGTGAGAAAACGAGTTTCCTTCTGGGGGCTCCCAGATTATTATCGTCCTTTAACTGGTGGGGAAAAGGCCTTGCAAGTGGGTATGGGTGCCTTGACTATCCTGCCCCTATTTATCGGATTTGGTTTGTTCTTGTACAGTTTAGACGTTCATGGCTATCTTTACCTCCCTTTGCCAATACTTGGTTTTCTAGGGTTAGTTTTGTCTGTTTTCTATTATTGGAAGCTTCGACTAGATAATCGTGATGGTGTTCTAAATGAAGCGGGAGCTGAGGTCTACTATCTCTGGACCAGTTTTGAAAATATGTTGCGTGAGATTGCACGATTGGATCAGGCTGAACTGGAAAGTATTGTGGTCTGGAATCGCCTCTTGGTCTATGCGACCTTATTTGGCTATGCGGACAAGGTTAGTCATTTGATGAAGGTTCATCAGATTCAAGTGGAAAATCCAGATATCAATCTCTATGTAGCTTATGGCTGGCACAGTACGTTTTATCATTCAACAGCACAAATGAGCCATTATGCTAGTGTCGCAAATACAGCAAGCACCTACTCTGTATCTTCTGGAAGTGGAAGTTCTGGTGGTGGCTTCTCTGGAGGCGGAGGTGGCGGCAGTATCGGTGCCTTTTAAAGAGAGCTACCATAGACTGAAAAAGTATGATATAATGGAAGATAGAAAAAAGACAAACTATAAGAAAAGTCAATAGTTTTATCTAAACTATTTCTTATTTCAATTTGATGATTTGGCGATGATTTTAGAGCACGGCAAAAAGCCCTTGAAAAAGTCCATTTTTTCAAAGGTAATCCTGTGTTAATTTCAGAAATTACATCACTTTTTGTTCGTCAAATGGCAGCTCTTTTTTTAGGATATAAAACAGGGTTCGGATAAGTTTTTTTGCAAGGTGGATGATGGCTACATTGTAATGTTTTCCTTGTTCTAATTTAGTCTTAAGATAGGCCTTAAAAGCAGGCGAAAAGCGAGGGCATGCTTTGGCAGCTTGTATGAGTACCTACCGCAGATGAGGGGAACTCCGTTTGACCATTCTTCCTGCTAAATCAATCTGATCTGACTGATAAATAGAAGAATCCAGTCCAGCGAAAGCTTGTAATTGAGCAGGATTATCAAAGGCATGAATATTTCGAATCTCAGCTAAAATGACCGCCCCTAAACGATCCCCAATCCCAGTAACCGTCGTGATGACCGAGTTGAACTCAGCCATCGAGTCATTGATACATGTTTCCGCCTTGTCAATGAGCCTCTTGTAATGCTTGATGATTTCGAATTCACGAGCAGGAGATGTTGTTCCGATAGAACGAGGTGCGACTGAGAGGATATCCTGAATTTTAGAAGCGGTCAATCGCTTAATTTCTATCAGCTTATCAAATCCTGCCTCAATCCTTTTCTGAGGATTAGGGTAGCGTGTCAAGAGTTGGTAGGTATATTCTGAATGCTTTCCAACGATTTTATCCAACTCAGGAAAGATGATATCAAGACAACGAGTGTATTGTACTTTCCAATCAGACTGTTTTTCTTGAGACGATGAATATGTCTAGCCAGTATTTTTAGGTCTACTTGCCGATTATCGTGTTGAAATTGTTCACGATTGGGGTCAGAAAGAAGTTTAAGAGCGATGCCATGAGCGTCTTTCTTATCCGTTTTAGTTTTGCGAAGTGATAATGATTTGGCAAATTTCTTGATGAGCAAAGGATTGTAGGTGTAAACTTTATATCCTTGTTCATGCAGGAAGTTCAGTAGATTAAAGGCATAATGTCCAGTATCTTCAAGAGCGATGAGACAGTCTTGGTTGATCTGTCGAATAGACAGATCTAAGAGTTCAAAACCAGCTTTATTATTTGAAAAAGTGAGTGGTTTAAGAACAGTTTTTCCTGGAACATTCAAGGCTGTAACATCGTGTTTATTTTTAGCGATATCAATGCCTACATAAAGCATGGGAGTACCTCCAGATATAGTATTTCAAGTCTACTTGGTTATCCACGAATTTTTTGCCTTGTTACCTTAGACGAGATCAAACGTCTATGCGTTATCAAACTCATTACCAATTGAAACAAAAGCTGTGGTTAGAGCCTTTCGGAAATCGTCAAGCGATTGGAGGAAATGAACTAATCCACAGTGGCTTATTCCAAGTATACCACTTGGGCTTTGGCAGTAGCTAACTGCGCTAAATATAATATAGGGAGTAATCTATGTATCTTATTGAAATTTTAAAATCTATCTTCTTCGGAATTGTTGAAGGAATTACGGAATGGTTGCCGATTTCCAGTACAGGTCACTTGATTTTAGCAGAGGAATTCATCCAATACCAAAATCAAAATGAAGCCTTTATGTCCATGTTTAATGTCGTGATTCAGCTTGGTGCTATTTTAGCAGTTATGGTGATTTATTTTAACAAGCTCAATCCTTTTAAACCGACCAAGGACAAACAGGAAGTTCGTAAGACTTGGAGACTATGGTTGAAGGTCTTGATTGCTACTTTACCTTTACTTGGTGTCTTTAAATTTGATGATTGGTTTGATACCCACTTCCATAACATGGTTTCAGTTGCTCTCATGTTGATTATCTACGGGGTTGCCTTCATCTATTTGGAAAAGCGCAATAAAGCGCGTGCTATCGAGCCAAGTGTAACAGAGTTGGACAAGCTTCCTTATACGACCGCTTTCTATATCGGACTCTTCCAAGTTCTTGCTCTTTTACCAGGGACTAGCCGTTCAGGTGCAACGATTGTCGGTGGTTTGTTAAATGGAACCAGTCGTTCAGTTGTGACAGAATTTACCTTCTATCTTGGGATTCCTGTTATGTTTGGAGCTAGTGCCTTAAAGATTTTCAAATTTGTGAAAGCCGGAGAACTCTTGAGCTTTGGGCAATTGTTTTTGCTCTTGGTCGCGATGGGAGTAGCTTTTGCGGTCAGCATGGTGGCTATTCGCTTCTTGACCAGCTATGTGAAAAAACACGACTTCACCCTTTTTGGTAAATACCGTATCGTGCTTGGTAGTGTTTTGCTACTTTACAGTTTTGTCCGTTTATTTGTATAAGAAAAACCTTGAAGGGGCAACTCTTCAAGGTTTTATACTCTTCGAAAATCTCTTCAAACCGCGTCAGCTTTATCTGCAACCTCAAAACAGTGTTTTGAGCAGCCTGCGGCTAGCCTCCTAGTTTGCTCTTTGATTTTCATTGAGCTTTAAAATCCAGTCATGGTAATCCCCAATAGGCGGACACCTCTTTCTTTCTTGCTTAATTCTTCATAGAGTTGCAGGGCTATTTGGCTTATCTGACTAGCATCTTGTGTTTTTTGAGCAAGACTTTTTCGTTTGGTAAGAGTTGAAAAGTCCTCGTAGCGGATTTTCAAAATGACAATTTTTCCAGCTTTTTCTTGTTGATGTAGATTGAGAGCGACTTTTTCTGATAGAAGAGTCAGCTCTTTTTTGATATCTTCCTCAGCAAGGAGAATCTTCCCGTAGGTTTTCTCCTTGCCGATTGATTTACGGATGCGATTGGATTTGACTGGAGAGTTGTGAATGCCACGAGCCTTTCGATACAGATCATAGCCTAGTCTACCAAAACGGTCTATTAGGGTTACCTCAGGAACTTCAAGTAAATCAGCACCAGTAAAAACGCCCATTTGATGAAGACGTTCTACTGTCTTTTTTCCTACTCCATGAAATTTGGAAATATCCATTTGTTTGAGAAAATCCTCAGCCTGTTCAGGTAGAATCACTGTCAAACCATGTGGTTTTTGATAATCACTCGCCATTTTAGCTAAGAATTTGTTGTAAGAAACGCCTGCGGAAGCAGTTAGATGGAGTTCTTGCCAGATATCTTTTTGAATGAGGCGAGCAATTTTGACCGCTGACTTGATACCGAGTTTATTTTCTGTCACATCCAAATAGGCTTCGTCAATGCTCATGGGTTCAATCAAATCTGTATAGCGCTTAAAAATAGCTCGAATCTGGAGTCCCACAGACTTGTATTTCTCATAATTCCCTGAGATAAAGACAGCCTGGGGACAACGTTCATAAGCTTCCTTGGAACTCATGGCAGAATGGACACCAAAAGCTCTTGCCTCATAACTACAGGTAGAAACGACTCCCCGTCCACCTGTTTGCCGAGGGTCGCTTCCAATAATGACAGGTTTTCCTCTGAGTTTAGGATTATCCCTGATTTCCACTGCAGCAAAAAAGGCATCCATGTCAATATGGATGATTTTTCTTGACAAATCATTTAACAAAGGAAAAATCAACATGCCTAGCACCTTTTTATACTCTTCGAAAATCTCTTCAAACCACGTCAGCTCTATCTGCAACCTCAAAACAGTGTTTTGAGCAATCTGCGGCTAGCTTCCTAGTTTGCTTTTCGATTTCCATTGAGTGTTACTGCTTATTTTCTTTTATTATACCCTTTTTTCTGAAAAAAAGAAAAAAGGACTTTATTTTTTCAAAAATATAATACAGTTTGAAATAAAATATAGACTGTTTTAGAAAAGAAAGTGTAAAAATAGGGAATTTTCACTTGTTGAAATCGGTTACTATATGGTATACTTGTCTTATGAATGTAACAGATGACTGTTACTAGAAAAAAGAGGACATTAATATGGTTGTTAAGACAGTTGTTGAAGCACAAGATATTTTTGACAAAGCTTGGGAAGGCTTCAAAGGCGTAGATTGGAAAGAAAAAGCAAGTGTATCACGATTTGTACAAGCTAACTACACACCTTATGATGGAGACGAAAGCTTCCTTGCAGGACCAACAGAGCGTTCACTTCACATCAAGAAAATTGTAGAAGAAACTAAAGCACACTACGAAGAAACTCGTTTCCCAATGGACACTCGTCCAACATCTATCGCTGATATCCCTGCTGGATTTATCGACAAAGAAAATGAAGTTATCTTCGGTATCCAAAACGATGAACTCTTCAAATTGAACTTCATGCCAAAAGGTGGTATCCGTATGGCTGAAACTACTTTGAAAGAAAATGGATACGAACCAGACCCAGCTGTTCACGAAATCTTCACTAAATATGTAACAACAGTTAACGACGGTATTTTCCGTGCCTACACTTCAAATATTCGTCGCGCTCGTCACGCACACACTGTAACTGGTCTTCCAGATGCATACTCACGCGGACGTATCATCGGTGTTTACGCACGTCTTGCTCTTTACGGTGCAGACTACTTGATGCAAGAAAAAGTAAATGACTGGAATGCAATCAAAGAAATCGATGAAGAAACAATCCGTCTTCGTGAAGAAGTAAACCTTCAATACCAAGCATTGCAACAAGTTGTTCGCCTGGGTGACCTTTACGGGGTTGATGTTCGCAAACCAGCGATGAACGTGAAAGAAGCAATCCAATGGGTTAACATTGCTTTCATGGCTGTCTGCCGTGTGATTAACGGTGCTGCTACATCTCTAGGTCGTGTACCAATCGTATTGGACATCTTTGCAGAACGTGACCTTGCTCGTGGTACATTTACTGAATCAGAAATCCAAGAATTCGTTGATGATTTCGTTATGAAACTTCGTACAGTTAAATTTGCTCGTACAAAAGCTTATGACCAATTGTACTCAGGTGACCCAACCTTTATCACAACTTCTATGGCTGGTATGGGTAACGACGGTCGTCACCGTGTTACTAAGATGGACTACCGTTTCTTGAACACTCTTGACAACATCGGTAACTCACCAGAACCAAACTTGACAGTTCTTTGGACTGACAAATTGCCATACAACTTCCGTCGCTACTGTATGCACATGAGCCACAAACACTCTTCTATCCAATACGAAGGTGTAACAACAATGGCTAAAGACGGATATGGTGAAATGAGCTGTATCTCATGCTGTGTGTCTCCACTTGATCCAGAAAATGAAGAACAACGCCACAACATCCAGTACTTCGGTGCTCGTGTAAACGTTCTTAAAGCCCTTCTTACTGGTTTGAATGGTGGTTACGACGATGTTCACAAAGACTACAAAGTATTTGATATCGAACCAATCCGTGACGAAGTTCTTGAATTTGAATCAGTTAAAGCGAACTTTGAAAAATCTCTTGACTGGTTGACTGACACTTACGTAGATGCCTTGAACATCATCCACTACATGACTGATAGGTACAACTACGAAGCTGTTCAAATGGCCTTCTTGCCAACTAAACAACGTGCCAACATGGGATTCGGTATCTGTGGATTTGCTAACACTGTTGATACATTGTCAGCTATCAAATACGCTACAGTTAAACCAATCCGTGACGAAGATGGCTACATCTACGATTACGAAACAATCGGTGACTACCCACGCTGGGGTGAAGATGACCCACGTTCAAACGAATTGGCAGAATGGTTGATCGAAGCTTACACAACTCGTCTACGTAGCCACAAACTATACAAAGACGCAGAAGCTACAGTATCACTTTTGACAATCACATCTAACGTTGCTTACTCTAAACAAACTGGTAACTCACCAGTTCACAAAGGTGTATACCTCAACGAAGATGGTTCTGTGAACTTGTCTAAACTTGAATTCTTCTCACCAGGTGCTAACCCATCTAACAAAGCTAAAGGTGGTTGGTTGCAAAACTTGAACTCACTTTCTAGCCTTGACTTTAGTTATGCAGCTGACGGTATCTCATTGACTACACAAGTATCACCTCGCGCTCTTGGTAAGACTCGTGATGAACAAGTTGATAACTTGGTAACAATTCTTGATGGTTACTTCGAAAACGGTGGACAACACGTTAACTTGAACGTTATGGACTTGAACGATGTTTACGAAAAAATCATGTCAGGCGAAGACGTTATCGTACGTATCTCTGGATACTGTGTAAACACTAAATACCTCACTCCAGAACAAAAAACTGAATTGACACAACGTGTCTTCCACGAAGTTCTTTCAATGGATGACGCCTTGGATGCATTGAGCTAATCAAGTTCTTGAATAATAAAAAGGAACCCTCGGTCAAACGACTGAGGGTTTTGTGCTTGGGATAGTATGAGCAATTCCTTCGGCGCAATATGCAATGTTTTTGGGCTCTTTGTCAACTGTAGTGGGTTGAAAAAAAGCTAAGCTTGAGAAAGGACAAATTTCGTCCTTTCTTTTTTGATGTTCAGGGCGATAAAAATCCGTTTTTTGAAGTTTTCAAAGTTCCGAAAACCAAAGGCATTGCGCTTGATGTCTTTGATGAGTTTGTTAGTGGCCTCAAGTTTAGCGTTAGAATAAGGCAATTCAATGGCGTTAGTGATGTAGTTTTTATAGCAAATAAATGTGCTCAAAGTGGTTTTAAAGGTGCGGTTGAGATGAGGTAACGTGTCTTGAATTAAGCCCCAAAACTGGTCAGTATTCTTCTCTTGTAGATGAAATAGGAGTAGTTGATACAGGTCATAGTAATCTTTAAGTTCAGGTACTAGAGTAAAGATTTTCTTCAGACACTCCCTAGGAGTTAAGGTCTCTCTGAAAGTTCTAGCATAGAAAGGCTTAAGAGAGAGTTTCCGACTATCTTTTAGGATAAATTTCCAGTAATATTTAAGAGCTCTGTATTCCAGAGATTTATCATCAAATTGCTTCATGATGTTGATTCTAGTCTGATTAAGAGCCCTGCTCATGTGTTGGACAATGTGGAAACGATCGAGAACAATTTTAGCATTGGGAAATAATTTCTTAATGAGAGGGATATAACTTCCAGACATATCAACAGTGACGACTTTAACTTTTTTTCTAGCTTCTTTCGAGTACTTGAAGAAATGATTTCGGATGGTTGTTTGACGTCTGTTATCAAGAATGGTCATGATTTTCTTAGTGTTGAAATCCTGAGCAATGAAAGCCAATTTCCCCTTCTGGTAGGAGAATTCATCCCAGGAGAGGATTTCAGGCAAAGTGGTGTAATCCTCTTGGAAATGAAATTGCTTGAGCTTACGATAGACGGTAGAGGTAGAGGTAGAGGTAGAGATGGCTAATTTAGAAGCGATATGTGTAAGAGCCTCTCTGTTGAGTAGGAGTTGGGCAATTTTCTGTCTCACCATTTCCGAGATTTGGCAATTTTTCTGAACGAGAGTTGTTTCAGCTACAGTGACTTTCCGACAGGACTTGCATTGAAATCGTCTCTTTTTCAAATGAATGAGGCTAGGGAAACCACCAATCTCGATAAAAGGGATTTTAGAAGGCTTTTGGAAGTCGTATTTGATTTGTTTTCCTTTACAGTGTTTACATTTAGGTGGGTGATAATCAAGTGTAGCGAAGACTTCGATATGGGTATCGTGCTGAATGGCTTTATTTAAGGTGATGTTTTTGTCTTTTATTCCGATGAGTAATGTGGTATGATTGATGTGTTCCATAAGATACTTTCTAATGAGTTGTTTAGGCGCTTTTCATTATAAGTCTTATGGGACTTTTTTGATACTCAAAAAGCTCTATAATCTCCACAGTGGGATTTACCCACTACAGAAATTATAGAGCCAGAAAAAACACTTTTGTTCACTAGCAGAAACTAGAGAGCAGAAGTGTTTTTCTGTTCAGATTTACCCAAAACTGGGAAATATGGGGATAAGAATAGAGATGGCTTAGGAAGCCCCTTTTTGTGTGTAGACAGTACGATGAACTTATAACAAATAGTGAGCCTTTTTAGCAATCATTGCGACCCGTTTGTCAAAAGCCTCTTTTCGGATATCTACAATTGTCTGATAGATGAGACGCTGTTGGCTAACATGCAAATCTAAGGCAATCGTCAAAAAGTGATGTTTCCCTTTGGGATACTGCTTTTTAACGTAAGGCAGGTATTCTTTCGTTGTAATAATAATCAATGGCTCTGTCAAATGCTCCTCTGAAGGAGGAGGACTAATTAGAATATTGTATCCTGTAACAGAGGCAACTTTGTCAGTAAAATTCCGTAAAATAATGGACTTTATTAAGTTTACATCTGCTTGATTATTTAAAATGATAAAAATCGGGATAGCAGGTAGTGAGGAAAAGATGGTTTCTGTCAAGTAGAGTGAGAAAAGGTACAGCCGATGCTGGTCGATAACTCCTTCAATCTTCTGCTCAGTCATCCACTCTTGAACAATTGCTTTCGAAATATGATACAGTGGCTTGTCGCTTTCAATCCCATAATGTTCGTAATAATTATAATAGGGAACTAGATTTTGTAAACCAAACAAAAACGTTCTTGTTAAGAAAGTCAGTGCTGTTAAAAAAGAAAGAGAATTCGAAATGTCATTTCCTAAGATATTCTTGAACTTGGATAGTAGATGCTTTCCTCTTGTATGCTGAAGAATCAGTTGAATAGTATGAGTCTTTTTTTCTTGATTCCATTTGTCCTTGGAAAACGAAGAATTAGCAGAACAATAAACCAAAAAGATATAATCCAGTTCTTCCTGAGTAAAAGTCATGTTGGCATGTGGCTCTAAGTAAGTTTGGCAATGTTCCATCAAAATCGGATACATAAAGAGGTTTTTTAATTTTTCAAACTCTTTGGACTCAGGGAACTCAAGTGGAAATTCCCGACGTTTCCAAGTGAGTGCCACTAGTATGCTAAAATGAACATACTCGTCAGGTGTGATTTCTAACAGTTCATGACTGAGTTGAGAATTAGACTGCACAATCATATGTGTGACCCAATCCATACTTCCATCATTCAAATCATAAATCTCAATACCAAAATGAAACTGGAGGAGTGCAATTAAAAAACGAATGCGATATTCAGGACCAACTACTTGATTTTTCACAAGGTCCAAACCTACTGAACGTAGTAACAAGCCACACTTTTGTCGTACGCGGTAGCCTGTTGCGATGGAAATATACTCTTTTTGTGTAAATTCGTTAAAGCTTTGATTACCTTGTAGTAGAAAGAAGCGGAGTATTTTTAAAATAGTTGATTGGTTATAAAGCTGATGGAAGTAATAATTCGTTTGATGAGAATGGTGTTCGATTAATTGAACTTGTTGCGTATCTAAATTAAATGTCAACTCTTCCTCGAATGTTTCTTGTAATTCCTGCAAAATGCTTAGGAGACTTTTAGATTGTAATGAAGTTAAAGTAGACAGTTCATCTAGTTCAATAGACCGAATATCCAATAATATATTTAAAATGGTAATTTTATCTGTAATTCTTTTTTCAATGTATTTGTTTAGCATAGTTACCGAATCTTAGTTGCATATAGATAATTTTAATTATTATAATACAAAAGAAACTAATTGTCTTGTCAAAAAGGTTGTGGAATTTCCGACTTTATTGATAAAACAGCATGTAATAAAAGGCATTTTAAAGATAGTAATGAGTATTGGTGGAGTTTTATGGCTTATTTTTTTTATTAGAAAATATTTTTTTATCAAATATTGTCGTTCTATAAAAAAATATGTGATAAAAATATCTATTGTGATGGAAGTTGTTTTAATTTATACTAGGATAGTTAATAGTAATACTATACTATACTATATTGTATACAAGTGTGTCATTGCCAGGTTGAGAAGATAGCTATAACGCACTTTTATACGCTTTTGCTACGTTTGTTAGTGAACGGATTAACTCAGTGAGATAAATTTTATCAGAACATAAGTAATCCGTTTCTTCGTGTATACAGATTGAAAGTACCTATGAATCATAGAAGGATTAACTTGTTCTATGAATAATGCTTAACAGGGAGACACACATGAAAAAAGTAAGAAAGATATTTCAGAAGGCAGTTGCAGGACTGTGCTGTATATCTCAGTTGACAGCTTTTTCTTCGATAGTTGCTTTAGCAGAAACGCCTGAAACCAGTCCAGCGATAGGAAAAGTAGTGATTAAGGAGACAGGCGAAGGAGGAGCGCTTCTAGGAGATGCCGTCTTTGAGTTGAAAAACAATACGGATGGCACAACTGTTTCGCAAAGGACAGAGGCGCAAACAGGAGAAGCGATATTTTCAAACATAAAACCTGGGACATACACCTTGACAGAAGCCCAACCTCCAGTTGGTTATAAACCCTCTACTAAACAATGGACTGTTGAAGTTGAGAAGAATGGTCGGACGACTGTCCAAGGTGAACAGGTAGAAAATCGAGAAGAGGCTCTATCTGACCAGTATCCACAAACAGGGACTTATCCAGATGTTCAAACACCTTATCAGATTATTAAGGTAGATGGTTCGGAAAAAAACGGACAGCACAAGGCGTTGAATCCGAATCCATATGAACGTGTGATTCCAGAAGGTACACTTTCAAAGAGAATTTATCAAGTGAATAATTTGGATGATAACCAATATGGAATCGAATTGACGGTTAGTGGGAAAACAGTGTATGAACAAAAAGATAAGTCTGTGCCGCTGGATGTCGTTATCTTGCTCGATAACTCAAATAGTATGAGTAACATTCGAAACAAGAATGCTCGACGTGCGGAAAGAGCTGGTGAGGCGACACGTTCTCTTATTGATAAAATTACATCTGATTCAGAAAATAGGGTAGCGCTTGTGACTTATGCTTCCACTATCTTTGATGGGACCGAGTTTACAGTAGAAAAAGGGGTAGCAGATAAAAACGGAAAGCGATTGAATGATTCTCTTTTTTGGAATTATGATCAGACGAGTTTTACAACCAATACCAAAGATTATAGTTATTTAAAGCTGACTAATGATAAGAATGACATTGTAGAATTAAAAAATAAGGTACCTACCGAGGCAGAAGACCATGATGGAAATAGATTGATGTACCAATTCGGTGCCACTTTTACTCAGAAAGCTTTGATGAAGGCAGATGAGATTTTGACACAACAAGCGAGACAAAATAGTCAAAAAGTCATTTTCCATATTACGGATGGTGTCCCAACTATGTCGTATCCGATTAATTTTAATCATGCTACGTTTGCTCCATCATATCAAAATCAACTAAATGCATTTTTTAGTAAATCTCCTAATAAAGATGGAATACTATTAAGTGATTTTATTACGCAAGCAACTAGTGGAGAACATACAATTGTACGCGGAGATGGGCAAAGTTACCAGATGTTTACAGATAAGACAGTTTATGAAAAAGGTGCTCCTGCAGCTTTCCCAGTTAAACCTGAAAAATATTCTGAAATGAAGGCGGCTGGTTATGCAGTTATAGGCGATCCAATTAATGGTGGATATATTTGGCTTAATTGGAGAGAGAGTATTCTGGCTTATCCGTTTAATTCTAATACTGCTAAAATTACCAATCATGGTGACCCTACAAGATGGTACTATAACGGGAATATTGCTCCTGATGGGTATGATGTCTTTACGGTAGGTATTGGTATTAACGGAGATCCTGGTACGGATGAAGCAACGGCTACTAGTTTTATGCAAAGTATTTCTAGTAAACCTGAAAACTATACCAATGTTACTGACACGACAAAAATATTGGAACAGTTGAATCGTTATTTCCACACCATCGTAACTGAAAAGAAATCAATTGAGAATGGTACGATTACAGATCCGATGGGTGAGTTAATTGATTTGCAATTGGGCACAGATGGAAGATTTGATCCAGCAGATTACACTTTAACTGCAAACGATGGTAGTCGCTTGGAGAATGGACAAGCTGTAGGTGGTCCACAAAATGATGGTGGTTTGTTAAAAAATGCAAAAGTGCTCTATGATACGACTGAGAAAAGGATTCGTGTAACAGGTCTGTACCTTGGAACGGATGAAAAAGTTACGTTGACCTACAATGTTCGTTTGAATGATGAGTTTGTAAGCAATAAATTTTATGATACCAATGGTCGAACAACCTTACATCCTAAGGAAGTAGAACAGAACACAGTGCGCGACTTCCCGATTCCTAAGATTCGTGATGTGCGGAAGTATCCAGAAATCACAATTTCAAAAGAGAAAAAACTTGGTGACATTGAGTTTATTAAGGTCAATAAAAATGATAAAAAACCACTGAGAGGTGCGGTCTTTAGTCTTCAAAAACAACATCCGGATTATCCAGATATTTATGGAGCTATTGATCAAAATGGCACTTATCAAAATGTGAGAACAGGTGAAGATGGTAAGTTGACCTTTAAAAATCTGTCAGATGGGAAATATCGATTATTTGAAAATTCTGAACCAGCTGGTTATAAACCCGTTCAAAATAAGCCTATCGTTGCCTTCCAAATAGTAAATGGAGAAGTCAGAGATGTGACTTCAATCGTTCCACAAGATATACCAGCGGGTTACGAGTTTACGAATGATAAGCACTATATTACCAATGAACCTATTCCTCCAAAGAGAGAATATCCTCGAACTGGTGGTATCGGAATGTTGCCATTCTATCTGATAGGTTGCATGATGATGGGAGGAGTTCTATTATACACACGGAAACATCCGTAAAGTGTAGAAATGATAATATCTATGTTCTGAACGATACTTTTAAGAAGTAGCACTCAAGAAGAGATTTAAGTTTACTTGGTGAAACCTGTTTTATTCGTAAGTAAACTATCATTGAAAGGGGAGATGTTTTCGAAAACTTGCACAGAAAAAGGATTATTATTGTCATGTGTAATTCATTACATTGCTCACAGTTGATTTTAAGAGATATGAATAAGGAGAAATCATGAAATCAATCAACAAATTTTTAACAATGCTTGCTGCCTTATTACTGACAGCGAGTAGCCTGTTTTCAGCTGCAACAGTTTTTGCGGCTGGGACGACAACAACATCTGTTACCGTTCATAAACTATTGGCAACAGATGGGGATATGGATAAAATTGCAAATGAGTTAGAAACAGGTAACTATGCTGGTAATAAAGTGGGTGTTCTACCTGCAAATGCAAAAGAAATTGCCGGTGTTATGTTCGTTTGGACAAATACTAATAATGAAATTATTGATGAAAATGGCCAAACTCTAGGAGTGAATATTGATCCACAAACATTTAAACTCTCAGGGGCAATGCCGGCAACTGCAATGAAAAAATTAACAGAAGCTGAAGGAGCTAAATTTAACACGGCAAATTTACCAGCTGCTAAGTATAAAATTTATGAAATTCACAGTTTATCAACTTATGTCGGTGAAGATGGAGCAACCTTAACAGGTTCTAAAGCAGTTCCAATTGAAATTGAATTACCATTGAACGATGTTGTGGATGCGCATGTGTATCCAAAAAATACAGAAGCAAAGCCAAAAATTGATAAAGATTTCAAAGGTAAAGCAAATCCAGATACACCACGTGTAGATAAAGATACACCTGTGAACCACCAAGTTGGAGATGTTGTAGAGTACGAAATTGTTACAAAAATTCCAGCACTTGCTAATTATGCAACAGCAAACTGGAGCGATAGAATGACTGAAGGTTTGGCATTCAACAAAGGTACAGTGAAAGTAACTGTTGATGATGTTGCACTTGAAGCAGGTGATTATGCTCTAACAGAAGTAGCAACTGGTTTTGATTTGAAATTAACAGATGCTGGTTTAGCTAAAGTGAATGACCAAAACGCTGAAAAAACTGTGAAAATCACTTATTCGGCAACATTGAATGACAAAGCAATTGTAGAAGTACCAGAATCTAATGATGTAACATTTAACTATGGTAATAATCCAGATCACGGGAATACTCCAAAGCCGAATAAGCCAAATGAAAACGGCGATTTGACATTGACCAAGACATGGGTTGATGCTACAGGTGCACCAATTCCGGCTGGAGCTGAAGCAACGTTCGATTTGGTTAATGCTCAGACTGGTAAAGTTGTACAAACTGTAACTTTGACAACAGACAAAAATACAGTTACTGTTAACGGATTGGATAAAAATACAGAATATAAATTCGTTGAACGTAGTATAAAAGGGTATTCAGCAGATTATCAAGAAATCACTACAGCTGGAGAAATTGCTGTCAAGAACTGGAAAGACGAAAATCCAAAACCACTTGATCCAACAGAGCCAAAAGTTGTTACATATGGTAAAAAGTTTGTCAAAGTTAATGATAAAGATAATCGTTTAGCTGGGGCAGAATTTGTAATTGCAAATGCTGATAATGCTGGTCAATATTTAGCACGTAAAGCAGATAAAGTGAGTCAAGAAGAGAAGCAGTTGGTTGTTACAACAAAGGATGCTTTAGATAGAGCAGTTGCTGCTTATAACGCTCTTACTGCACAACAACAAACTCAGCAAGAAAAAGAGAAAGTTGACAAAGCTCAAGCTGCTTATAATGCTGCTGTGATTGCTGCCAACAATGCATTTGAATGGGTGGCAGATAAGGACAATGAAAATGTTGTGAAATTAGTTTCTGATGCACAAGGTCGCTTTGAAATTACAGGCCTTCTTGCAGGTACATATTACTTAGAAGAAACAAAACAGCCTGCTGGTTATGCATTACTAACTAGCCGTCAGAAATTTGAAGTCACTGCAACTTCTTATTCAGCGACTGGACAAGGCATTGAGTATACTGCTGGTTCAGGTAAAGATGACGCTACAAAAGTAGTCAACAAAAAAATCACTATCCCACAAACGGGTGGTATTGGTACAATTATCTTTGCTGTAGCGGGGGCTGCGATTATGGGTATTGCAGTGTACGCATATGTTAAAAACAACAAAGATGAGGATCAACTTGCTTAAGTAAGAGAGAAAGGAGCCATTGATGACAATGCAGAAAATGCAGAAAATGATTAGTCGTATCTTCTTTGTTATGGCTCTGTGTTTTTCTCTTGTATGGGGTGCACATGCAGTCCAAGCGCAAGAAGATCACACGTTGGTCTTGCAATTGGAGAACTATCAGGAGGTGGTTAGTCAATTGCCATCTCGTGATGGTCATCGGTTGCAAGTATGGAAGTTGGATGATTCGTATTCCTATGATGATCGGGTGCAAATTGTAAGAGACTTGCATTCGTGGGATGAGAATAAACTTTCTTCTTTCAAAAAGACTTCGTTTGAGATGACCTTCCTTGAGAATCAGATTGAAGTATCTCATATTCCAAATGGTCTTTACTATGTTCGCTCTATTATCCAGACGGATGCGGTTTCTTATCCAGCTGAATTTCTTTTTGAAATGACAGATCAAACGGTAGAGCCTTTGGTCATTGTAGCGAAAAAAACAGATACAATGACAACAAAGGTGAAGCTGATAAAGGTGGATCAAGACCACAATCGCTTGGAGGGTGTCGGCTTTAAATTGGTATCAGTAGCAAGAGATGTTTCTGAAAAAGAGGTTCCCTTGATTGGAGAATACCGTTACAGTTCTTCTGGTCAAGTAGGGAGAACTCTCTATACTGATAAAAATGGAGAGATTTTTGTGACAAATCTTCCTCTTGGGAACTATCGTTTCAAGGAGGTGGAGCCACTGGCAGGCTATGCTGTTACGACGCTGGATACGGATGTCCAGCTGGTAGATCATCAGCTGGTGACGATTACGGTTGTCAATCAGAAATTACCACGTGGCAATGTTGACTTTATGAAGGTGGATGGTCGGACCAATACCTCTCTTCAAGGGGCAATGTTCAAAGTCATGAAAGAAGAAAGCGGACACTATACTCCTGTTCTTCAAAATGGTAAGGAAGTAGTTGTAACATCAGGGAAAGATGGTCGTTTCCGAGTGGAAGGTCTAGAGTATGGGACATACTATTTATGGGAGCTCCAAGCTCCAACTGGTTATGTTCAATTAACATCGCCTGTTTCCTTTACAATCGGGAAAGATACTCGTAAGGAACTGGTAACAGTGGTTAAAAATAACAAGCGACCACGGATTGATGTGCCAGATACAGGGGAAGAAACCTTGTATATCTTGATGCTTGTTGCCATTTTGTTGTTTGGTAGTGGTTATTATCTTACGAAAAAACCAAATAACTGATATTCAATGTACATCATTATGAAAAAGATAGCAGGCTGAAGGGAAGACCAGAGTACTCTGAGGTGATGTTAATCAGGAATCATGGTGATGTGGCATGAATCACAATAACGGATATGAGGCTGGGCAGATTGTGCCAGCCTCATTGTGGGTTATTGTTTGTAAAACGATAGGACTGGTCTGGTAATCATTTTAGGAATGGACAGGACTGGGATTCTGATTTAAAATGGATGGTGAATCAGAAAGAAATGAGATTTTCTCGTTTCTCTTAGCAGATAGGATTGTCTGTTAGGAAAAGCGATAAAATGATGAGTTTGAAGATAAAGGGATGCTGATAAAAATGGTAAAAACAAAAAAGCAAAAACGAAATAATCTCCTATTAGGAGTGGTATTTTTCATTGGAATGGCGGTAATGGCGTATCCGCTGGTGTCTCGCTTGTATTATCGAGTGGAATCAAATCAACAAATTGCTGACTTTGATAAGGAAAAAGCAACGTTGGATGAGGCTGACATTGATGAACGAATGAAATTGGCACAAGCCTTCAATGACTCTTTGAATAATGTAGTGAGTGGCGATCCTTGGTCGGAAGAAATGAAGAAAAAAGGGCGAGCAGAGTATGCACGTATGTTAGAAATCCATGAGCGGATGGGGCATGTGGAAATCCCCGTTATTGACGTGGATTTGCCGGTTTATGCTGGTACTGCTGAAGAGGTATTGCAGCAAGGGGCTGGGCATCTAGAGGGAACTTCTCTGCCGATCGGAGGCAATTCGACCCATGCGGTGATTACGGCACATACAGGTTTGCCAACAGCTAAGATGTTTACGGATTTGACCAAACTTAAAGTTGGGGATAAGTTTTATGTGCACAATATCAAGGAAGTGATGGCCTATCAAGTGGATCAAGTAAAGGTGATTGAGCCGACGAACTTTGATGATTTATTGATTGTACCAGGTCATGATTATGTGACCTTGCTGACTTGTACGCCATACATGATCAATACCCATCGTCTATTGGTTCGGGGGCATCGGATACCGTACGTAGCAGAGGTTGAGGAAGAATTTATTGCAGCAAACAAACTCAGTCATCTCTATCGCTACCTGTTTTATGTGGCAGTTGGTTTGATTGTGATTCTTTTATGGATTATTCGACGCTTGCGCAAGAAGAAAAAACAACCGGAAAAGGCTTTGAAGGCGCTGAAAGCAGCAAGGAAGGAAGTGAAGGTGGAGGATGGACAACAGTAGACGTTCACGAAAAAAAGGCACAAAAAAGAAGAAACATCCGCTGATCCTTCTTCTGATTTTCTTAGTAGGATTCGCCGTTGCGATATATCCATTGGTGTCTCGTTATTATTATCGTATTGAGTCAAACGAGGTTATTAAAGAGTTTGATGAGACGGTTTCCCAGATGGATAAGGCAGAACTTGAGGAGCGTTGGCGCTTGGCTCAAGCCTTCAATGCGACCTTGAAACCATCTGAAATTCTTGATCCTTTTACAGAGCAAGAGAAAAAGAAAGGCGTCTCAGAATATGCCAATATGCTAAAGGTCCATGAGCGGATTGGCTATGTGGAAATTCCTGCGATTGATCAGGAAATTCCGATGTATGTCGGAACGAGTGAGGACATTCTTCAGAAAGGGGCAGGGCTGTTAGAAGGGGCTTCGCTGCCTGTTGGAGGTGAAAATACCCATACAGTGATCACTGCTCACAGAGGATTGCCAACGGCAGAATTGTTCAGTCAATTGGATAAGATGAAAAAAGGGGATATCTTTTATCTTCACGTTTTAGATCAGGTGTTGGCCTACCAAGTGGATCAGATAGTGACGGTGGAGCCGAATGACTTTGAGCCTGTCTTGATTCAACATGGGGAAGATTATGCGACCTTGTTGACTTGTACACCGTATATGATTAACAGTCATCGTCTGTTGGTACGTGGGAAGCGGATTCCGTATACGGCACCAATTGCAGAGCGGAATCGAGCGGTGAGAGAGCGTGGGCAATTCTGGTTGTGGTTATTACTAGGAGCGATGGCGGTCATCCTTCTCTTGCTGTATCGCGTGTATCGTAATCGACGGATTGTCAAAGGACTAGAAAAGCAATTGGAGGGGCGTCATGTCAAGGACTAAACTACGAGCCTTATTGGGATACTTGTTGATGTTGGTAGCCTGTTTGATTCCTATTTATTGTTTTGGACAGATGGTGTTGCAGTCTCTTGGACAGGTGAAAGGTCATGCTACATTTGTGAAATCCATGACAACTGAAATGTACCAAGAACAACAGAACCATTCTCTCGCCTACAATCAACGCTTGGCTTCGCAAAATCGCATTGTAGATCCTTTTTTGGCGGAGGGATATGAGGTCAATTACCAAGTGTCTGACGACCCTGATGCAGTCTATGGTTACTTGTCTATTCCAAGTTTGGAAATCATGGAGCCGGTTTATTTGGGAGCAGATTATCATCATTTAGGGATGGGCTTGGCTCATGTGGATGGTACACCGCTGCCTCTGGATGGTACAGGGATTCGCTCAGTGATTGCTGGGCACCGTGCAGAGCCAAGCCATGTCTTTTTCCGCCATTTGGATCAGCTAAAAGTTGGAGATGCTCTTTATTATGATAATGGCCAGGAAATTGTAGAATATCAGATGATGGACACAGAGATTATTTTACCGTCGGAATGGGAAAAATTAGAATCGGTTAGCTCTAAAAATATCATGACCTTGATAACCTGCGATCCGATTCCTACCTTTAATAAACGCTTATTAGTGAATTTTGAACGAGTCGCTGTTTATCAAAAATCAGATCCACAAACAGCTGCAGTTGCGAGGGTTGCTTTTACGAAAGAAGGACAATCTGTATCGCGTGTTGCAACCTCTCAATGGTTGTACCGTGGGCTAGTGGTACTGGCATTTCTGGGAATCCTGTTTGTTTTGTGGAAGCTAGCACGTTTACTACGAGGGAAATAAAAAGAAATGAAAGGAAAGCTAAGGCTGTTCCTTTTTCCGGCTCTTTGTCAACTGTAGTGGGTTGAAAAAAAGCTAAGCTCGAGAAAGGACAAATTTTGTCCTTTCTTTTTTGATATTCAGAGCGATAAAAATCCGTTTTTTGAAGTTTTCAAAGTTTCGAAAACCAAAGGCATTGCGCTTGATAAGTTTGATGAGATTATTGGTCGCTTCCAGTTTGGCATTAGAATAGTGTAGTTGAAGGGCGTTGACGATTTTCTCTTTGTTCTTTAGAAAGGTTTTAAAGACAGTCTGAAAAAGAGGATGAACCTGCTTTAGATTGTCCTCAATGAGTCCGAAAAATTTCTCCGGTTCCTTATTCTGAAAGTGAAACAGCAAGAGTTGATAGAGCTGATAGTGGTGTTTCAAGTCTTGTGAATAGCTCAAAAGCTTGTCTAAAATCTCTTTATTGGTTAAGTGCATACGAAAAGTAGGACGATAAAATCGCTTATCACTCAGTTTACGGCTATCCTGTTGAATGAGTTTCCAGTAGCGCTTGATAGCCTTGTATTCATGGGATTTTCGATGAAACTGATTCATGATTTGGACACGCACACGACTCATAGCACGGCTAAGATGTTGTACAATGTGAAAGCGATCAAGAACGATTTTAGCATTCGGGAGTGAAACAGTCTGGGAGACTGTTTCAGCCTGAGCCTAGAAATTTGAAAGCGAAGCTGTTTAGCTAAGTCATAGTAAGGACTAAACATATCCATAGTAATAATTTTGACGCGACATCGGACGGCTCTATCATATTTAAGAAAGTGATCTCGGATGACAGCTTGTGTTCTACCTTCAAGAACAGTGATGATATCGAGCTTTTCAAAATCTTGCGCAATAAAGCTCATCTCCATCTCCCGATTGAAACAGTCACTCCCCGGACTGTTTCAACGTCCCAAGACATAATCTTAGGCAGATTTCTAAAATTACACTCAAAGTGGAAGTCATTGAGCTTTCGAATGACAGTTGAAGTTGAAATGGCCAGCTGATGGGCAATATCGGTCATAGAAATCTTTTCAATTAACTTTTGCGCAATCTTTTGGTTGATAATACGAGGAATTTGGTGATTTTTCTTGACGATAGAAGTTTCAGCGACCATCATTTTCAAGCAATGATAGCACTTAAAACGACGTTTTCTAAGGAGAATTCTAGTAGGCATACCAGTCGTTTCAAGGTAAGGAATTTTATAGGGTCTTTAATGTCTAGTAATTTTGTGATAAAATGTAATTGTTCCATATGATTCTTTCTAATGAGTTGTTTTGTCGCTTTTCATTATAGATCTTATGGGACTTTTTTTCTACCCAAAATAGGCTCCATAATATCCATAGGGAATTTACCCACTACAAATATTATAGAGCCCAAAGTTTTAGGTCGCTTGATAATATGCGTTTTTTGAATTTTATAGACTGCTCGTTTAAACTCTATTTACTTCGTACCTTCTGGAGCGAGACGGAATATTAGTCACATACAAAATGAGTACTATTAGGATTTTATTTTCATGTACAATTTCAGCCAGTCTTGTTATAATCAGCCTATAGGAATCAAGGAGGTGACTCTTATGGCTGTTTTTGTGTCTTTGGATGGAATTGTGGTAGAAGTCCTTGATGTCTTTTCTTCTTTTAATGGGGATAGTGAGTTTTTCTTGTGTATAGCATTTTGAATCTGGAATAGGACGCCATGACTGCTAAAAGATTTCTATAAATTAATTTGATTTTCCTAATCAATTTGTTCATATCTTATTTCATTCCACTATAAACGTCTTAAAGACAAGAGTCAGTTTGTTATGGAACGCTCTCAGTTCGAGGAGATGTTCCAACTTCAAAGTAGTCGCTTGACGACGCAAGAAAAATTACAATTGTTTACCTCTGTGTTTGCTGGCCGTTATGATGTTTATGCTAAGAATTTTATCAATGAACAAGGGAAAATTCAGTATTTTCCTTCCTATGATTATGGTTGGAAGCAGTTGCCACCTGAAAAACGGAGTTTCCAGACATTGACGAACTCCGTTTTGAAATCTCATTTTCGTGGGGAGGCAGCTATCGGTATCTTTCCTATGCACTTAGATGATAGCTGTTATTTTTTGGTACTGGATTTGGATGAAGGAGATTGGAAAGAAGCTGGTTTAACCATTCGAAGAATAGCCAGGGAACGCCAGATGGAAGCCCATTTAGAGATTTCTCGTTCGGGTCACGGACTCCATATTTGGTTCTTCTTTGAGGAAGCGATTCCGAGTCGAGAGGCTCGCTTGTTTGGAAAGAAACTGATAGAACTGGCAATGCAGGAAAGTATGCAACTGTCCTTTGATTCTTTTGATCGCATGTTTCCAAATCAGGATGTCCTTCCTAAGGGGGGATTTGGAAATTTGATTGCCTTGCCTTTTCAAGGAGAAGCTTACCATCAAGGGCGAACGGTCTTTGTGGATGAACAGTTTCAGCCTTATGAAGACCAATGGAGGTATCTACAAGAAATTCAGAGGATTTCAACTGCTAAAGTGGCACTGTTAATCCAAGAGGAGTTAGGCAAGCAAGAATTGGATAAGGAGTTGAAGGTCGTTTTATCCAATATGATCCAACTTGAAAAATCGTCTGTGACATCCAAGGCACTTTTTTCTTGAAAAATATGGCTTCCTTTTCTAATCCCGAATTTTATAGTAGATTGAAACTAGAATAGTACACCTCTGCTTCTAAAACATTGTTAGAAATCGATTTGACTTTCCTGATCGATTTGTCCTGTTATTATTTCATTTTACTATATTTAAAGCAGGCTATGCGACAGCCAACCTATCAAATTCCTGAGAGAATGTATTTATTTGGAGAATCCGATCATTATTTATGGTTGCCAAGAGGTTTGCTGTATCCATTGCAAGATAAATTTAAGCAGGTATCTGTGGAAGATAGGAGAAAGGTACAAAGGTCTATTAGCGTGGAATTTAAGGGAGAACTCACTTTTGAGCAAGAGTTAGCCCTGTCAGATATGACTTCTAAAGAAAATGGTTTACTTCATGCGGAGACTGGTTTTGGGAAGACCGTTTTAGGTGCTGCTCTTATCTCTGAACGGAAAACAAAAACAATTATTCTAGTCCATAATAAGCAACTCTTAGACCAATGGCTAGATCGCTTAAACTGCTTTTTGACTTTCGAAGAGGAGGAGGCTATCCGTTATACGGCATCAGGTCGTGAAAAGGTAATCGGCTATGTTGGGCAGTACGGTGGGACTAAGAAATGGCTGAGTAAACTGGTTGATGTCGTTATGATTCAATCTCTATTTAAGTTGGAAAATAGTCAAAGTCTTTTGGATGAGTATGAGATGATGATTGTGGATGAGTGTCATCATGTCTCTGCCTTGATGTTTGAAAAAGTTGTTGCTCAGTTTAGAGGGAAGTATCTTTACGGTTTGACGGCTACGCCTGAGCGTAAGAATGGTCATGAGCCTATTGTTTTTCAGAGAATTGGTGAGATACTCCATACTGCTGATAAGAGGGAAACGGATTTTAAACGGCAATTGCAATTAAGATTCACTTCTTTTGGTCATTTGGAAATTGAAAAGACCAAAGCAAGTAATTTTATACAGCTTAGTGATTGGATTGCTACTGACTCAGTGAGGAATCAGATGATTCTCAAGGATATTCTAGCCCAAGTGGCAGAAGGACGGAATATCTTGGTTTTAGTTAATCGAATTCAACAGATAGATGTCTTTGAAAAATTATTGAAAGAGAAAGAGGTTGATGACTGTTACATTATTAGCGGAAAAACCAAAGTCCGAGAGAGAACGAGTTTACTGGAGACGTTAGAACAGTTAGATAAAGGGTTTGTTTTGTTGTCTACTGGAAAATACATTGGCGAAGGTTTTGACTTACCTCAGTTGGACACGCTTATCTTGGCAGCACCCTTTTCTTGGAAAAATAATTTGATTCAGTATGCAGGTCGGATTCATAGAAACTACAAGGATAAGTCTTTGGTGCGTATTTTCGATTATGTGGATATTCATGTTCCTTATTTAGAAAAGATGTTTCAGAAACGACAAGTAGCTTATCGAAAGATGGATTATCGTGTCATCGAGGGTGAGGAGAAACAATTCGTTTATGTTGATAGTAGATATGAGAAGGTGTTGAGAGAGGACTTAGCAGGGGAAAGACAGGAATGTCTGCTTATTTTACCTTATGTGCACCAGACAAAACTGATGAATTTTCTAAAAGAATTTAGGATTAGTCAAATTGAGATATGTATACCAGAGACGGTTGCAAATAAAGCATGGCTAGACCAGTTGAAGAGCCAGAAAATTAAAGTGTCTTTTACTCAATCAAAAATAGTAACGCCTATTCTTTTGGTGAATAAGACTATTGTTTGGTATGGTGCAATGCCATTATTAGGGAAGGTAGATGAGATGACCATATTACGTTTGGAATCAGCTAGTATAGTTTCTGAACTAGTGGCAGGTTTACGATAGAGAAAATTTTTAAAAATTTCTATGTATGATTTTCATTTCTTTAGTGAGACTGTTGCCATTATCACATTCGAATCACACAAAATAAAAAAATTTTTATAAGTACTTGACAAATAGATTGAAATATCATAAAATAAAAACGGTTACAGAGTTATTAATTATTTAAGCTTCATGTCACCATTAAAAATTGAAATAAAAGGATGTTATCACTAATACAAGTGAGCAGGAACCTATTTAATCACATCAGAAGAAGTTTCTTGATGTTTTTAAGTAGGTTCCTTTTATTTTAAAAGGGAAATTTTATGATCATAAAACGAATACTAAACCACAATGCCGTAATTGCGCAAAGTAAAAAAGATATCGATATTCTTCTTTTTGGAAGGGGAATAGCTTTTGGAAGAAAAACTGGAGATAAAGTAAATCCAATTGATATTGAGAAAAGTTTTTTTCTCAAAAATAGAGATAATATGACCCGTTTTACAGAGATGTTTATTAACGTTCCTTTGGAGTTGGTGTACATCACCGAAAAAATAATTAACCTAGGTAAAATAACATTGGGTAATAATTTTGATGAAATTATCTATATTAATTTAACGGATCATATTTCTTCGAGCATAGAACGTTATAAAGAAGGGATTATTATTTCGAATCCCCTACGCTGGGAAATATCGAAATATTATAAAGAAGAATTTGAACTTGGGAAAAGGGCTTTACAAATAATAAAAAAAGAGTTAGGTATTGAACTTCCAATTGACGAAGCTGCATTCATAGCGCTACATTTTGTTAATGCTAATTTAGAAAATAATTTTCAAGAGTCGTATAAAATCACTGAAATAATTATGGGAATTGAGAAAATCATTCAAGATTTCTATTGTACTGAGTTTAACCAAGATTCTATTGATTATTATAGATTCATAACTCATATAAAATTATTTGCCCATCGCTTGGTTGAAAATACAACTTATTGTGACGATGATGATGAAGACTTGTTAGCATTAATGAAAAATAAATATCCTAGAGAATATGAATGTGGTGAACAGGTAGCAATGTTTATACAAACGGAGTACAATTATTTGCTGACTTCTAGTGAATTAGTTTATTTGATGGCTCATATTCGTCGCTTAACAAAAAATTTAGATTAATAGAATAGGAGAATACCATGAGTTATAAAGATACGGTACAAAAAATCCTCGATGTAATTGGAGGTGAAAAAAATGTCAATAGAGTTACCCATTGTGTAACACGTTTAAGATTAGAATTAAAAGATGAAAATTTAGTCAATGATGATGATGTGAAGAAGATACCAGGTGTAATAGGTATTATGAAAAAGAATGGACAATATCAAATTATACTTGGTAATGATGTAGCTAATTATTATAAAGAATTCGTTAAACTTGGCAATTTTGAATCCGATTCAGTTGTTCAAGGGCACAAAGGGAATATTTTAGAAAGAATCATTGAGTATATCGCTGGTTCCATGACTCCAATCATTCCAGCAATGTTAGGGGGAGGTATGTTGAAAGTCTTGGTAATCATTTTACCAATGCTTGGTATATTGCAATCAGATTCTCAGACTATTGCTTTTTTGACATTTTTTGGGGATGCTCCATATTATTTCTTACCGCTGTTATTAGCTTATTCTGCATCACAAAAATTAAAAGTAACATCTACATTAGCTATGTCTGTAGCAGGTGTACTTCTCCATCCAAATTTTGTTCAAATGGTGCAATCAGGGAATCCTCTTAGTTTATTTGGTGCACCTGTGACACCAGCTAGTTATGGTTCATCAGTCGTTCCAATTCTTATTATGGTTTGGTTGATGAAATATATTGAAAAAATAATTGCTAAATTAACACTAGCTATTACTAAGAGTTTTTTGCAACCTACGCTAGTATTATTAGTATCAAGCTGTATTGCCTTAGTTGTAGTCGGACCTATTGGAGTAATTGTTGGTGAAGGATTATCAAATCTAGTTGGGCAAATGTATGGTGTAGCTGGATGGCTTACATTAGCTATTCTTGGTGCTATTATGCCATTTATTGTTATGACTGGAATGCATTGGGCTTTTGCACCTATTTTTTTGGCGGCATCTATTGCTACTCCAGACGTATTAATTCTTCCAGCAATGTTAGGGTCAAACTTAGCTCAAGGGGCTGCTTCGATGGCTGTTGCATTAAAGAGTAAAAATAATAATACAAAACAAATTGCTTTTGCAGCAGGTTTCTCAGCCTTACTTGCAGGGATTACCGAACCTGCATTATATGGTGTGACTTTAAAATATAAAAAACCGCTTTATGCAGCTATGATTGGTGGTGGATTAGCGGGATTATTTGCAGGTCTTACTAGTGTTAAAGCATATCTATTTGCTGTCCCATCTTTGATAGCGTTGCCTCAATTTATTTATTCTGATGTGCCATCAAATATTGTAAATGCTTTAATTGTGGCGGTCATTTCGGTTGTTATTACCTTTGTATTAGCTTATATATTTGGAATCGATGAAGAAGAGAGTTCTAGCAATTTAGAAGTTGAAGCTGGAGTTTCAAATAAAAAAATGATATTTTCTCCTATATCAGGAGAAATCATTCCGTTAAGCGATGTCCAGGATAAAACATTTTCAGATAAACTAATTGGAGACGGAGTAGCGATTATCCCAAGTGAAGGTAAGGTTTATGCACCATTTGATGGGAAAATTACAAATATTTTTCCGACTAAGCACGCAATTGGATTGAAGAGTGATGAGGGTGTTGAGTTACTAATTCATATTGGATTAGATACTGTTGAGCTAAAAGGTCAAGGTTTTATTAGTCATGTAGAAGAAGGAGACAGAGTTTTCAAAAATCAGTTGATTTTTGAAATGGACTTGAATTTAATCAAGACTAAAGGCTACGAAACAGTTACACCAGTAATTGTAACGAATACCAATGATTTTCTAGATGTATTAGTATTACCTAATAATCAGACAATCGAGCATTCTAAGGAATTACTGGTAATATTATAATGGAGGAAAGTTATGACCATTTTTCCAGATGATTTTCTTTGGGGTGGAGCTGTTGCAGCTAATCAAGTAGAGGGAGCATATAATGAAGATGGTAAGGGCTTATCAGTTCAGGATGTGTTACCCAAAGGTGGATTAGGAGAAGCAACAGAAAATCCTACAGAAGATAACTTAAAATTGATAGGTATTGATTTTTATCATAAATATAAGGAAGATATATCCTTGTTTTCTGAAATGGGCTTTAATGTTTTTCGTACTTCTATTGCATGGAGTAGAATTTTTCCAAAAGGAGATGAGGAAGAACCTAACGAAGCTGGGTTGAAATATTATGATGAATTGTTTGATGAACTACATGCTCACGGGATAGAACCACTTGTAACTCTTTCACACTATGAGACTCCATTATATTTAGCAAGAAAATATCATGGATGGGTTGATAGGAGAATGATTCATTTTTATGAAAAATTTGCTCGAACAGTTTTAGAAAGGTATAAAGATAAAGTTAAATATTGGCTTACATTTAACGAAGTAAACTCTGTTTTGGAATTACCATTTACTAGTGGAGGAATAGATATACCTAAGGAGAATCTTTCGAAACAAGAATTATATCAAGCTATACATCATGAATTAGTCGCCTCAAGTTTGGTTACAAAAATTGCTCGTGAGATTAATTCAGAGTTTAAGGTGGGATGTATGGTATTAGCTATGCCAGCTTATCCAATGACTCCAAATCCAAAAGATGTATGGGCGACTCATGAGTATGAGAATCTAAATTATCTATTTTCAGATGTGCATGTTAGAGGTTATTATCCGAATTATGCAAAAAGATATTTTAAGGAAAATGACATTAACATAGAGTTTGCAGCTGAAGATGCAGAGTTATTAAAAAATTATACCGTAGATTTTTTATCCTTTAGCTATTACATGAGTGTGACTCAATCTGCTCTTCCAACACAGTATAATTCAGGAGAAGGGAATATTATTGGTGGTTTAGTAAATCCTTATTTAGAGTCTTCAGAGTGGGGATGGCAAATTGATCCAATTGGACTACGTATAATTTTAAATAGATATTATGACCGTTATCAAATCCCATTATTTATAGTAGAAAATGGATTAGGTGCTAAAGATCAACTAATAAAAGATGAACTTAATAACTTAACCGTCCAAGATGATTATAGAATTCAGTATATGAAAGAACATTTATTGCAAGTTGCTGAAGCTCTACAGGATGGTGTTGAAATTATGGGCTATACGTCTTGGGGATGTATTGACTGTGTTTCTATGTCCACTGCACAACTTTCTAAAAGGTACGGTCTCATTTATGTTGATCGAAACGATGATGGAAGTGGTACATTAAATCGATATAAGAAAATGTCTTTTACTTGGTATAAAGAAGTGATTGAATCAAATGGAGAATCCTTATTCAAATAGTTTTTTATTGATGACTAGCTATTATCACGGTTAAGGTGGCATTTCATTAAATATGGAATAAAGAAGTTTGGAAGACATTAAATTCTAAACTTCTTTATTTTATAGGGGAGTGTCAATTAATTTAATTTTGTTACAAAAATTATAAATAGTTAATTTAGATAAATTGTTTATATAAATTTAGATAAGAATAAGCTAACAAGCAGAAGTAAGATAGGTCTTGCAAGAATGGTAAAAATCTGATAAACTAAGTAGTAATTGAATAGGAATCTGAAAGACTAGTAGCCCAAGGGAAGTATATCAGGGAGGAGAGCCGTGACTGCAAGCTCTCTATATGAAAGCTGGGTGAATTCACTTGCGCATGGATTTAGAAATGAAGGTCTGACTTGTCAGATGAAAACGGATGGTACCGCGTGTCAACGCTCCGAGTGGAGTTTTTGGCATGTGGTTTTCTTTTTATCTACGAGAGACTGATGGAGGAAATATGTCAACTATTGAAGAACAATTAAAAGCGCTTCGCGAAGAAACGCTGGCTAGCTTGAAGCAGATTACTGCTGGAAATGAAAAAGAGATGCAAGATTTGCGTGTCTCTGTCCTTGGTAAAAAGGGTTCGCTCACTGAAATCCTCAAAGGGATGAAAGATGTTTCTGCTGAGATGCGTCCAATCATCGGGAAACACGTCAATGAAGCTCGTGATGTCTTGACTGCTGCTTTTGAAGAAACAGCTAAGCTCTTGGAAGAAAAGAAAGTCGCGGCTCAACTGGCTAGCGAGAGTATAGATGTGACGCTTCCAGGTCGTCCAGTTGCGACTGGTCACCGTCACGTTTTGACACAAACCAGTGAAGAAATCGAAGATATCTTCATCGGTATGGGTTATCAAGTCGTGGATGGTTTTGAAGTGGAGCAAGACTACTATAACTTTGAACGTATGAACCTTCCAAAAGACCACCCAGCTCGTGATATGCAGGATACTTTCTATATCACTGAAGAAATCTTGCTCCGTACCCACACGTCTCCAGTTCAGGCGCGTGCTATGGATGCCCATGATTTTTCTAAAGGTCCTTTGAAGATGATCTCGCCAGGGCGTGTCTTCCGTCGCGATACGGACGATGCGACCCACAGTCACCAATTCCACCAAATCGAAGGCTTGGTAGTTGGGAAAAATATCTCTATGGCTGATCTTCAAGGAACGCTTCAGTTGATTGTCCAAAAAATGTTTGGTGAAGAGCGTCAAATTCGTTTGCGTCCATCTTACTTCCCATTCACAGAGCCATCTGTTGAGGTGGATGTTTCTTGCTTCAAGTGTGGTGGAGAAGGCTGTAATGTATGTAAGAAAACAGGTTGGATCGAAATTATGGGGGCCGGTATGGTTCACCCACGTGTCCTTGAAATGAGTGGTATCGATGCGACTGTATACTCTGGCTTTGCCTTTGGTCTTGGACAAGAGCGTGTAGCTATGCTCCGTTATGGAATCAACGATATCCGTGGATTCTACCAAGGAGATGTCCGCTTCTCAGAACAGTTTAAATAATGATTAGAAAAGTAGAAATGGCAGATGTTGAGGTGTTGGCTAAAATTGCCAAACAAACCTTTCGTGAAACCTTTGCGTATGATAATACGGAAGAGCAGTTACAGGAATACTTTGAAGAGGCTTATAGTCTGAAAACTTTGTCAACTGAGTTGGGAAATCCTGACTCTGAAACCTATTTCATTATGCATGAGGAGGAGATAGCTGGTTTTCTCAAAGTCAACTGGGGAAGTGCTCAAACTGAGAGAGAATTAGAGGACGCTTTTGAAATTCAACGTCTCTATGTGCTACAAAAATTCCAAGGATTTGGACTAGGTAAGCAACTGTTTGAATTCGCACTTGAACTTGCTACAAAAAATAGTTTTTCTTGGGCTTGGCTAGGTGTTTGGGAGCATAATACAAAAGCTCAAGCGTTTTATAACCGATATGGTTTTGAAAAATTTAGCCAACATCATTTTATGGTTGGTCAAAAAGTAGATACGGATTGGTTACTGAGAAAGAAATTAAGGTAAGAAGAGGATTCTTCTATTGAAATGATAGGAAAGGAAAAGAACTAGAGTGACAACTGTCATTCTGGAGAACTAAATTATGCTTGTATCTTATAAATGGTTAAAAGAATTGGTGGACATTGATGTGCCATCACAAGAGTTGGCTGAAAAAATGTCAACTACAGGGATCGAGGTAGAGGGTGTCGAATCACCAGCTGCTGGTCTCTCAAAAATTGTCGTCGGTGAGGTCTTGTCTTGCGAAGATGTGCCAGAGACTCACCTCCATGTTTGTCAGATTAACGTTGGCGAAGAAGAAGAGCGTCAGATCGTTTGTGGTGCCCCAAATGTGCGTGCTGGGATCAAGGTCATGGTGGCTCTTCCAGGAGCTCGTATCGCTGATAACTACAAAATCAAAAAAGGAAAAATCCGTGGTTTGGAGTCACTTGGAATGATCTGTTCACTTGGTGAATTGGGAATTTCTGACTCAGTTGTGCCTAAGGAATTCGCAGATGGCATCCAAATCTTGCCTGAAGATGCCGTGCCAGGTGAGGAAGTCTTTTCTTACCTAGACTTGGATGATGAAATCATCGAACTTTCCATCACACCAAACCGTGCAGATGCCCTTTCTATGTGTGGAGTGGCTCACGAAGTGGCAGCCATCTATGACAAGGCAGTCAACTTTAAAAAATTTACTCTAACAGAAACTAATGAAGCTGCGGCAGATGCCCTTTCTGTCAGCATTGAGACAGACAAGGCGCCTTACTATGCAGCTCGTATCTTGGACAATGTGACTATCGCACCAAGTCCACAATGGTTGCAAAACCTTCTCATGAACGAAGGCATCCGTCCCATCAATAACGTTGTAGACGTGACAAACTACATCCTGCTCTACTTTGGTCAACCTATGCATGCTTTTGACTTGGACACATTTGAAGGGACTGACATCCGTGTGCGTGAAGCGCGTGATGGTGAAAAATTAGTGACCCTGGACGGTGAAGAACGAGACTTGGCTGAGACAGACCTCGTGATTACAGTTGCTGACAAACCAGTAGCCCTTGCCGGTGTTATGGGTGGTCAGGCTACAGAAATTTCTGAAAAATCTAGTCGTGTTATCCTTGAAGCTGCTGTTTTTAATGGCAAATCTATCCGTAAGACAAGTGGTCGCCTGAACCTTCGTTCTGAGTCATCTTCTCGCTTTGAAAAAGGAATTAATGTGGCAACAGTTAATGAAGCCCTTGATGCGGCAGCTAGCATGATTGCAGAGCTTGCAGGCGCGACGGTGCGTAAGGGTATCGTTTCAGCGGGTGAGCTTGATACCTCTGATGTGGAAGTTTCTTCAACCCTTGCTGATGTTAACCGTGTCCTCGGAACTGAGCTGTCTTATGCTGATGTAGAAGACGTCTTCCGTCGTCTTGGCTTTGGTCTTTCTGGAAATGCAGACAGCTTTACAGTCAGCGTACCACGTCGTCGTTGGGATATCACAATCGAAGCTGATCTCTTTGAAGAAATCGCTCGTATCTATGGATATGACCGCTTGCCAACCAGCCTTCCAAAAGACGATGGTACAGCTGGTGAATTGACTGTGATACAAAAACTCCGCCGTCAAGTTCGTACCATTGCTGAAGGAGCAGGTTTGACAGAAATCATCACCTATGCTCTGACAACTCCTGAAAAAGCAGTTGAGTTCACAGCTCAACCAAGTAACCTTACTGAACTCATGTGGCCAATGACTGTGGATCGTTCAGTCCTCCGTCAAAATATGATTTCAGGGATCCTTGATACCGTTGCCTACAACGTGGCTCGTAAGAATAAAAACTTGGCCCTTTATGAGATTGGAAAAGTCTTTGAACAAACAGGTAATCCAAAAGAAGAACTTCCAAATGAGATCAACAGCTTTGCCTTTGCCTTGACAGGCTTGGTTGCTGAAAAAGATTTCCAAACAGCAGCAGTTCCAGTTGATTTCTTCTATGCTAAGGGAATCCTTGAAGCCCTATTTACTCGTTTGGGACTCCAAGTAACCTATACAGCAACATCTGAAATCGTTAGCCTTCATCCAGGTCGTACAGCCGTGATTTCACTCGGTGACCAAGTTCTTGGTTTCCTTGGCCAAGTGCATCCAGTCACTGCCAAGGCTTACGATATTCCAGAAACGTATGTAGCTGAGCTTAACCTTTCAGCCATCGAAGGGGCGCTCCAACCTGCTGTTCCATTTGTGGAAATCACCAAATTCCCAGCAGTCAGCCGTGACGTTGCCCTTCTCCTCAAGGCAGAAGTGACTCACCAAGAAGTTGTAGATGCTATCCAAGCTGCCGGCGTGAAACGTTTGACAGATATCAAACTCTTTGACGTCTTCTCAGGTGAAAAACTGGGACTTGGTATGAAGTCAATGGCTTATAGCTTGACCTTCCAAAATCCAGAAGACAGCTTAACGGACGAAGAAGTCGCACGCTATATGGAAAAAATCCAAGCGTCTCTCGAAGAAAAAGTCAATGCAGAAGTGCGTTAAACGATAGTAGGATACAAATTCCCCCTCTAGTTTATGAACATTAGAGGGGTGATTTTATATAAAATAATTAAAATGTGATTTCTGTAAAAATACATCTATGATCAGAGTTTTGAAAACTTACAATGTCTAAATCTTTAACATAGTAGTGGTTTTTAGGCAATAAAATATGATCTATTGTTGCATTAAAAAGTTTTGGACTTTGGCTATTCCAAGTTCCTCTTTCAAAAGGTGGCAGTGCATTTAATGCGTCCCTATGAGAGCTTATTTTTGCAAGTGCTCCATGACGCATAGTTGCATTAAAATCACCTGCAATAATAGCCTTTGGATATTTTGAAGCCAATTGATTATGAATGATGTTTAAGTCTTGCTTCCAGATTTCCATTAAACCTGGCAGAGGAGGCGCAGTATGCAAGGCAATGATATCTGGTATATTTTGTTTTCTCGAATGTAATACAATTGTCCCGAACCGTGTTGTATGAAAAGTTTTAGCTTCTGTATAGAAACCATAACTTTTCTTGACAATCACAGTCACAGGAGCTATTCCACTATTGGTAGGTGGAGAAGTGAAAATATCATAGTTGGCCATAGAAAGTCCAACTTGATGAAACAATAGTTTGATTCTCTGGTTTTCTTGCTCACCTCTGATATTGGTAGCTAGTTCAGGGAATATAGCCATATCGGCGTCAAAATGGCTAAAAATTCGCTCAATATGTTGTGCTTCTATTTGATTAGCGACGTTCCAAGTTACTAATTTTAAGGTTTTAGTCTTATTTGATGCAGAAGAAAGGGTTTTATCTGTTCCGAATAATAGTAATATGAGCGATAGTAAGAGCAAAATGCCAGAGTAAAACCGTATTTGTTTATTTTTCTTGTAAAAAGATAGGAAAAAAAATAAGAAACTTAAAATAGCAGCCATAGTTGCAGTAGCTAAGGGGAAGGCATAAATCTGTGCCAAGATAGGTTGGGTAGATAGCCAAATGTTAAGATTAGAAGATGGGAAAAAAGAATAAGTTATGATAGGGATAGAAAAGAGAATGACCGAAAGGGCAGAGAGAAATGTTTTAATCATTGTGTGAGTACCTCAATTTGCAATGGTTGCTCGGAGCTAATGTGACTTTGTGACTTTACTTGATTGATATTCTTTTTCTTGTCTTCCTCATAGATTAAGTACAACCCAAGTAAAAAAAGTCCAATTTAAGATTGAAATGATTAAAAGGCACAGAAATGCAAGACAATTATACTACAAAAGGCAAACATTTGACAATCGATAGCCGTCGCTTAATCGAACGATGGAAAAAAGAAGGAAAATCAAATAGAGAAATTGCCTCTCTACTTGGAAAAGCTCCTCAAACTATCCACACTGAAATCAAGCGTGGGACAGTCCGACAATGTCTTGGAAAAGGGCGCTTCAAAGAGATTTATTCTGCCGACTACGCTCAACAGTCTTAAGAAACTAAAGGAAAAGATTCTCCACTATACATAACCAAAAACATAACCAAAAATTTTCGCCTGAAATGATGGTGATGGCTAAAGGGGTTAACGTGGGAATTTCAACCATTTACTATTGGATTCATCGTGGAAAATTGGGGTTAAGCAAGCAGGAACTGCTTTATCCTAGAAAAGGAAAATCGCTTAAGAAATAGGCTAGCACCAACTTTAAACCCACTGGTCAATCTATCGAATCATAATTCGCTCATTTTTTTAAAAATACATAGACGTAAAAAAAAGAGGGTTAAGTGATGAAGAATAGTGCTATTGGGAGTAATTGGAAGGATGTCCATCTGAGCTCTTTAGCAAGGAGGAAATCCTTGAAAGTGATATGCGAGTGGCTATCATGAGCGAGTTGATTGAGGCTAGGTATGAACAAGGAATCAGTCAGAAAAAGCTGGAAGAAGTCAGTGGAATAAGCCAGCCTGTCATAGCTAGGATGGAGACAGGAAAGACTAGTCCTCAGTTGGATACAGTCTTAAAAGTCCTAGCCAGTTTAGGAAAGACACTAGCAATCGTCCCACTTGAACAGGGAAAAAGTTGACTAGAATCAGTTATAGTCTTTTCTAATAACAGGTCATAGTCACTTATAAGAATTACTAATAACATGTTTTAGTATTCTAATTGGAATATAGCTGTAAAGTAAGAATTACAAAGGATTTGAGACGTTTGCTTCAAGTCTTTTTCTTTTGTCCGAAACAGATATATAGTTTCAAACTATATCAAACCCTAATTTTTTACAATTATACAGACGCTTTCTTTTCTGTTAAGATAGTTTCAACAACAAATTTTGGAGGACACATCATGTCAACTACAATCATCGGTTTCCCTCGTTTGGGCGAATTCCGTGAATTAAAATTTACAACTGAAAAATACTTTAGAAAAGAAATCTCAGAAGAAGAACTTTTAGCAGCAGCAAAAGACTTGCGTGCTAAACACTGGAACATTGTCAAAGAAAAAGGCATCACTGAAATTCCATCAAATGACTTTTCTCACTATGATAACTTCCTAGATGCGGCTTTCCTTTTCAACGTGGTGCCTGCATCCGTTCAAAACTTGGACTTGTCTGACCTTGAGCGCTACTTCGCTTTGGGACGTGGTTACCAGGGAGAAAAAGGGGACGTTCGCGCCCTTCCAATGAAGAAATGGTTCAACACTAACTACCACTACATCGTTCCTAAATTTGAAAAAGACACTCAAGTAAAATTGGCTGGTCACAAGATTTTCGATGAGTTCCAAGAAGCCAAAGAACTTGGATTGAACACTCGTCCTGTTCTTGTAGGTCCCTTCACTTTCCTTCAATTGTCAGACTTTGAAGAAGGCGTGAAAGCAGACGACTTCGTAGATAGCTTAGTGGCTGCTTACCAAGAAGTTTTTGCTAAATTGGCTGAACTTGGTGCGACTCGCATCCAATTGGATGAAGCGGCTCTTGTAAAAGACTTGACAGCTGAAGAAAAAGCTCTCTTCTTGAACCTTTACAACAAACTCTTGGCTGACAAAAAAGGTCTTGAAGTCTTGCTTCAAACTTATTTCGGTGATGTTCGTGACGTATACGCTGACCTTGTAAACTTACCAGTAGATGCTATCGGTCTTGACTTTGTTGAAGGTAAGAAAACTCTTGAACTCGTTAAAGGTGGCTTCCCAGCTGACAAGACTCTCTATGTAGGTATTGTCAATGGTAAAAACATCTGGCGCAACAACTACGAAAAGAGCTTGGCTGTTCTTGAGCAAATTCCAGCTGAAAACATCGTTTTGACAAGCTCTTGCTCACTTCTTCATGTGCCATTTACAACTGCTAATGAAGAATTTGAACCAGCACTCTTGAACCACTTTGCCTTTGCAGTTGAAAAATTGGATGAAATCCGTGACTTGGATGCTATCCGAAATGGTCAAGGTTCAGAAGCTCTTGCAGCCAACAAAGAACTCTTTGCGACTGAGCGTGTTGGTGAAAATGCTGAACTTCGTGCGCGTATCGCTGGCTTGACAGACGCAGACTACACTCGTTTGCCAGCCTTTGCAGAACGTGAAGCTATCCAAGAAGAAGCTTTCAAACTTCCAGCTCTTCCAACAACAACGATTGGTTCATTCCCTCAAACAAAAGAAGTTCGTGCCAAACGTTTGGCTTACCGTAAAGGTGAATTGTCTCAAAAAGAGTACGACGCTTTCCTTGCTGAAACGATTGACGAATGGATCAAGTGGCAAGAAGATATTGACTTTGATGTCCTTGTTCACGGTGAATTTGAGCGTAATGACATGGTTGAGTACTTCGGTCAAAACTTGTCAGGATACCTCTTCTCTAAAAATGGATGGGTACAATCATACGGTATGCGTGGGGTAAAACCACCAATCATCTGGGGTGATGTCACTCGTCTTAACCCTATCACTGTTAAATGGTCTAGCTATGCACAAAGTCGTACAAACAAACCTGTTAAAGGTATGTTGACTGGACCTGTTACCATCCTTAACTGGTCATTCCCACGTGAAGACATCTCTATCAAGGATTCAACTCTCCAAATCGCCCTTGCTATCAAGGATGAAGTACTTGACCTTGAAGCTGCTGGTGTGAAAATCATCCAAATCGACGAGGCTGCTCTTCGTGAAAAATTGCCACTCCGCCGTAGCGACTGGTACGAAGACTACCTTGACTGGGCTATTCCTGCCTTCCGCTTGGTACACTCAACAGTAGCGCCAGACACACAAATCCACACTCACATGTGTTACTCAGAATTTACAGATATCATCCCAGCTATCGATAACATGGATGCAGACGTTATTTCCTTTGAAGCTAACCGTTCAAACCTTGAAATCTTGGACGAACTCAAAGCGAAAAACTTCCAAACAGAAGTGGGACCTGGGGTTTACGATATCCACTCACCTCGTGTACCAAATGAAGGCGAAATCGACAACACAATCGAAGCCATCCTTGCTAAAGTGCCAAGCAAGAAAGTTTGGATCAACCCTGACTGTGGTTTGAAAACACGTGGTATCCCAGAAACAAAAGAAAGCTTGATCCGCCTTGTTGAAGCAGCTAAAGCTGCGCGTGAGAAATTGTAAGATTGGATTTCTCTCCATACAGTGGTTGTTCAAAAAGAAATCAACTAGAAAAGGTTATTACATATGTCACGCCAAACACCGTCACTCTCATTTGAAGTGTTCCCTCCAAACCCAGCCGTGGGTAATGATAACATTATTTCAGCCTTGCAGGATATGCAGGAGTTGGCTCCCCATTTTATCAGTGTAACTGCCAGCAATAATAAATTTAATATCAAGGAAACGACGGTTCGTTTGGCTGACTTTATCCAAAATGATTTGGCGATTCCGACCATTGCCCACTTGCCAGCTATTTATCTAACTAAGGACAAGGTTGCTGAAACTATTGCTGACTTGGACAAAGTTGGGGTGCAGAAAATCTTGGCTCTTCGTGGGGATATTATTCCAGACGTGGAACCACAAAAGGATTTCCGCTATGCAACCGACTTGATTGAGTTTATCAAGGAACAAACCCCTCACTTTGATATTATTGGAGCTTGCTATCCAGAAGGGCATCCAGATTCGCCAAATCAGATTTCAGATATTCAAAATCTTAAGAAGAAAGTGGATGCAGGCTGTTCGAGCCTCGTAACTCAGCTCTTCTTTGACAATGAGCGCTTCTATGATTTTCAGGACAAGTGTATCTTGGCTGGGATTGATGTTCCCATTCATGCAGGAATTATGCCAATTCTGAATCGAAATCAGGCTCTCCGACTCTTGAAGACTTGTGAGAATATCCATCTTCCACGCAAATTTAAAGCCATCTTAGACAAGTATGAGCATGACCCTGAGTCGCTCAGAGCAGCAGGACTTGCCTATGCAGTGGACCAAATCGTGGACTTGGTAACTCAGGATGTTGCCGGTGTGCATCTCTATACGATGAATAATGCTGATACAGCAAAATACATCCATCAAGCAACCCATGCCTTGTTTAATCACCAGTCTCTAGGATAATAAAAGCAAACCATTCTTCTCAGGTGAGGGGAATGGTTCCTTTTTAATGGTAAAGACCTCACTTTTTAAGAAAAATATGATAAAATAAATTCTGTACGTACTTGATACAAAGATGAAGGTATTAAATAATACAATGCATTTAAACTGTAAGATTTAACGACACGAGTGAGTCAAATCGATGTTATTTGACGAGAGAGTTAGTAAAGCATTTAGCTAATCGCCCGATAGCGATTAGCGTGAAAGCTTTAGATACTTTAGTATTAAACCTTTCTAATGATGTATCTTGAAAACTGAACTTGCCTACAACTCTGTGGAAAAAGATAAATCTCCCTAGGAGTAGTCGCTCCGTCGTTCGATTTCCTATCTTCCTTTGAGTTGCTTGACGGCTTGGTATCTTGATGACTTGAATTTTGGTCTCATTTCTTAGGAAAAAAGATAAGCTTCCTAGCACTCGTCGAGTGCGACGTCACCTTCCTATTTTTCTACAGAAATGTTCGGCAAGCCGAACCGTCCAAAATATCTTGTGTAATTGAACACGGCCGAAAAGCTGTGTAAAAAAGATAAACTGTCTTGTCTTCATCGAAGACTTCGTCAGTTTCCTATTTTTACTTTGCTTTTGACGTCCTTGGTATCTTGATCTTTGTAGGCAAGGCGTATAATTTCATCAATCCAAAGGGGATTAAAATGGCAAAACAAGTGTTTCAAACGACTTTTGCGGGTCGTGAGTTAATTGTAGAGACTGGTCAGGTTGCTAAGCAAGCAAATGGATCTGTTGTCGTACGTTACGGTGAGTCAACTGTCTTGACTGCTGCCGTTATGTCTAAGAAAATGGCAACTGGGGATTTCTTCCCACTCCAAGTCAACTACGAAGAAAAAATGTATGCGGCTGGGAAGTTTCCTGGTGGCTTTATGAAACGTGAAGGACGTCCTTCAACAGATGCGACCTTGACAGCGCGTTTGATTGACCGTCCGATTCGTCCTATGTTTGCGGAAGGTTTCCGTAATGAAGTCCAAGTCATCAATACAGTGCTTTCTTATGATGAAAATGCATCTGCACCAATGGCTGCTATGTTTGGTTCATCTTTGGCACTGTCTATTTCAGATATTCCATTTGACGGACCAATTGCTGGGGTACAAGTGGGATATGTAGATGGCCAAATCATCATCAACCCAAGTCAAGAACAAGCAGAGCAATCTCTTCTTGAATTGACAGTAGCTGGAACCAAGCACGCTATCAACATGGTAGAGTCTGGTGCCAAAGAATTGTCAGAAGAAATCATGTTGGAAGCGCTCCTTAAAGGGCACGAAGCTGTCAAAGAATTGATTGCCTTCCAAGAAGAAATCGTTGCTGCTGTCGGTAAAGAAAAAGCAGAAGTGGAATTGCTTCACGTGGATGCTGAATTGCAAGCTGAAATCATTGCAGCCTACAACAGTGACCTCCAAAAGGCAGTTCAAGTAGAAGAGAAATTGGCCCGTGAAGCTGCGACTCAAGTAGTGAAAGACCAAGTGACTGCCGTTTACGAAGAAAAATATGCGGACCACGAAGAATTTGACCGTATTATGCGTGATGTGGCTGAAATCTTGGAACAAATGGAACACGCAGAAGTGCGACGTTTAATTACAGAAGACAAGGTGCGTCCTGATGGTCGTAAGGTCGATGAAATCCGTCCTTTGGATGCGGTTGTTGACTTCCTTCCTCGTGTACATGGTTCAGGTCTCTTTACTCGTGGGCAAACTCAAGCTCTTTCAGTCTTGACCTTGGCTCCGATGGGAGAAACTCAAATCATTGATGGTTTGGATCCAGAGTACAAGAAACGCTTTATGCACCACTATAACTTCCCTCAATATTCTGTAGGGGAAACAGGTCGTTACGGTGCGCCAGGTCGTCGTGAAATCGGTCACGGTGCCCTTGGTGAGCGTGCTCTTGCTCAAGTCTTGCCAAGCTTGGAAGAATTCCCCTACGCTATCCGTCTAGTAGCAGAAGTTTTGGAATCAAACGGTTCTTCATCTCAAGCTTCTATCTGTGCGGGAACTCTTGCCCTTATGGCTGGTGGTGTGCCAATCAAGGCGCCAGTAGCTGGTATTGCTATGGGGCTTATCTCAGATGGAAATAACTACACAGTATTGACAGATATCCAAGGTTTGGAAGATCACTTTGGAGATATGGACTTCAAGGTTGCAGGTACTCGTGATGGGATTACAGCCCTTCAAATGGATATCAAGATTCAAGGGATTACTGCAGAAATCTTGACGGAGGCTCTTGCTCAAGCCAAGAAAGCGCGTTTTGAAATCCTTGATGTCATTGAAGCAACCATTCCAGAAGTTCGTCCAGAATTGGCTCCAACTGCTCCGAAAATTGATACGATCAAGATTGATGTGGACAAGATTAAGATTGTCATCGGTAAGGGTGGAGAAACCATCGACAAGATTATCGCTGAAACAGGTGTTAAGATTGATATAGACGAAGAAGGAAATGTGTCTATCTACTCTAGTGACCAAGATGCTATTAACCGTGCCAAAGAAATTATTGCTGGTTTGGTTCGTGAAGCCAAAGTGGATGAAGTTTACCGTGCTAAAGTCGTTCGTATCGAGAAATTTGGTGCCTTTGTTAACCTCTTTGATAAGACAGATGCCCTTGTTCATATCTCTGAGATGGCTTGGACTCGTACCAATCGTGTAGAGGATTTGGTAGAAATCGGGGATGAAGTTGATGTTAAGGTTATCAAAATTGATGAAAAAGGCCGTATCGATGCCTCTATGAAGGCTCTTCTACCTCGTCCGCCAAAACCTGAGCATGATGAAAAAGGTGAAAAGTCTGAGCGCCCTCACCGCCCACGTCATCAAAAGGATTACAAACCTAAGAAAGAATTTACAGAAACATCAAAAGATTCAGAATAAGAAAAGGAGAAATGTATGGGGTGGTGGCGCGAAACCATTGATATTGTAAAAGAAAATGATCCAGCGGCCCGCACCACTTTGGAGGTTTTGCTGACTTATCCAGGTGTCAAGGCCTTGGCGGCCCACCGTCTCTCGCATTTTCTCTGGAAGCACGGCTTCAAACTATTAGCTCGTATGTACAGTCAGTTTTGGCGCTTTTGGACTCAGATTGAGATTCATCCAGGAGCCCAGATTGATTCAGGTGTTTTTATTGACCATGGTTCTGGTCTGGTGATTGGAGAGACAGCGATTGTTGAAAAAGGCGTTCTTCTCTATCACGGAGTGACTCTCGGGGGAACAGGGAAAGACTGTGGCAAACGCCATCCGACTGTACGAAAGGGAGCCCTCATATCAGCCCATGCCCAAGTTATCGGGCCTGTGGAAATTGGTGAAAATGCCAAGGTCGGTGCTGCAGCAGTTGTCGTAGCAGATGTACCTAGTGACGTGACGGTTGTCGGTATTCCGGCCAAGATTGTCCGTCTTCATGGTAAGAAAGATGAGCCTGTCATTCACGAAGTCGAAGAAAAACGAGAGTATTATGTCAATAAACTCGAGCAGGCTAAAGATGCCAGTCACAGATCGTCTGGTTTGTAGAGGATACCTATATGATTCAAGCAAGAAACAAGTTAAGCCAAGAGGAGCTATCTGAGGCGAAAAAAGTAATTAACTGTTGCCAAAACTATGACGGTACCTATCGCGATCCCTATCTCTCTAACATGCTTAATTTTGACCCAAACATGCCCGCCTTTTTCCTTTATTATGAAAAAGGCGAACTTGTTGGTTTATTAACTGTCTATGCAGATGACCAAGATGTAGAAGTGACGATACTGGTTCATCCAGGTCATCGCCGTCAGGGGATTGCGCGTGCATTGTTTACTAGTTTTGAGAGAGAAACAGCTTCTTTCCCCATTCGGTCAGTCACTTTTCAGACAGAACGTATTTTTTTAGAGAATCATCCTGACTTTGCCAGTAACTGGGGACTAATCGAGGATGAAGAGACAGAAACTTGGTTAGGTAAGGATAGAAGACCTTATCCGTTAGCAAATGTTTCCCATCTTGAAGTTTTGTTAGCAGATAGTTCGTATCAGGATCAAATTAGTCAATTAAAATTTCAGGCATTTTCAGAGGAACATGAATCGAGAGAAGTTGTGGATAGATATGTCGCTGAAGCTCTGAAAGATCCAGAAAGCCGACTATATATTTTATTAAAAGCTGGTCAGGTTATTGGAACTTGTACGGTTGATTTATCGACTAATACGAATTACCTCTACGGTTTAGCAATATTGGAACCTGAACGTGGAAAAGGCTATGGAAGCTACTTAGCAAAATCCCTCGTCAACCAACTAATTGAGCAAAATGACAAGGAATTTCAGATTGCAGTGGAAGATAGCAATGTAGGTGCCAAACGTTTGTATGAAAAAATTGGCTTTGTCAAACAGACTCAGGTGGTTTATCTGAATGAGAAAGGAGCAAGGGATTCCGAAGTGTAGAGATATTCGGACTGAAATTTACTTGAACTTTTAGTGATGAAACTAATTGTTCTTGGATTTCAGCTTTCCTGATTATGATTTATGATTAAAATCTATGACACCATGTCTCGTGATTTGCGAGAATTTGTCCCGATTGAGGACGGCAAGATCAAGATGTATGTTTGTGGGCCAACGGTGTACAACTATATCCACGTAGGAAACGCCCGTTCGACGGTAGCTTTTGATACGATTCGTCGCTATTTTGAGTACCGTGGGTATAAGGTTGCCTATATTTCCAATTTTACAGATGTGGATGATAAGATTATCAACCGTGCCAGGGAAGAAGGTATCACGCCTCAGGAGGTTGCGGATAAGTACATCGCTGCCTTTCGTGAGGATGTGACGGCATTGGGCGTGAAACCTGCGACTCGCCATCCGCGTGTAGTGGAGTTTATGGCAGACATCATCCGTTTTGTGGAAGACTTGATCGAGAAAGGCTTTGCCTATGAGAGTCAAGGGGATGTCTATTTCCGTGTAGAAAAATCCCACAACTATGCTAAATTGGCTAATAAAACCTTGGAAGATTTGGAGCTAGGTGCTTCAGGTCGTACCGATGAAGAAACGGCTCGTAAGGAAAATCCTGTAGACTTTGCTCTATGGAAATCTTCCAAACCAGGTGAGATTTCTTGGGATAGTCCTTGGGGACCTGGACGTCCGGGTTGGCATATTGAGTGTTCAGTCATGTCGACAGAGATTTTAGGTGATACCATTGATATCCACGGTGGTGGAGCTGACCTAGAGTTTCCACACCACACCAATGAAATTGCCCAGTCTGAAGCTAAAACAGGCAAGGCTTTTGCTAACTACTGGATGCACAATGGCTTTGTCAATATCGACAATGTCAAAATGTCTAAGTCCTTGGGTAACTTCATTACGGTACACGATGCCCTTAAAACTCTTGATGGGCAAGTACTTCGTTTCTTCTTTGCGACCCAGCACTACCGTAAGCCTATCAACTTCACGGAAAAGGCAGTTCGCGATGCCGAGACCAATCTCAAGTATCTCAAGAATACTTACGAACAACCATTTACAGGAAATGTGGATGCCCAAGAGTTACAAAACTTTAAAGATAAGTTTGTAGCAGCTATGGATGAAGATTTTAATGCTGCCAACGGTATCACAGTTGTCTTTGAAATGGCCAAATGGATCAACTCAGGGAACTATGATGCAAGTGTCAAGCAAGCTCTTGCAGATATGTTAGAAATTTTTGGAATTGTCTTTGTTGAGGAAGTTTTGGATGCAGAGATTGAAGACTTGATTCAAAAACGCCAAGAGGCGCGTGCCAATCGTGACTTTGCGACAGCAGACCAAATCCGTGACCAATTGGTTACTCAAGGAATTAAGCTCCTTGATACCAAGGATGGAGTGAGGTGGACACGTGATTGATGTCAATCTCATTAACGGGATTGCGCTAGCCTTTGAGGGGGATGCGGTGTATTCTATGTATATTCGCCGTCACCTCATCCTCAAAGGTATGACCAAACCCAATAAACTCCATCAAGAAGCAACTAAGTACGTGTCAGCCAAGGCTCAGGCTCGCCTGATTGCTCTCATGTTGGAGGAGCAGGTCCTAACGGAAAAAGAAGAAGAAATCTACAAACGTGGCCGCAATACCAATAGCCACACAAAGGCTAAAAATGCAGATGTCGTGACTTATCGTATGTCCACGGGATTTGAAGCGGTTATGGGCTATCTCCATATGACTGAGAATCTGGAACGTCTTGAGAGTTTGGTTTCATGGTGCATCCAAAAAGTGGAGGGCTAGAACATGAGGGCAAAAGAACTACAAGACTGGTTTCCTGAGGCTCGGATTTCAGACCAACCAGTAGAGAAAGAGGGCTATCTCACGCTCCCTTTAGCTTCTCAGCAGTGGATTTTGCTGGAGGAAGCTGGGCTCAGCGAGCGTGAAAAGCAGTTGGTTGCCCTTTTGACCCAGCAGGAGCAGGCTCGTTCGCTAAACCCTTGGTATTCCTATCTGGTTGAGGGCAAGGGACAGGCACCGCAAGTTTTTAAAAAGATTCAGTTGGTTTATTGCCATCTTTCTTATTTTCAGCAGGAAAATCTGGCTTCTTGGCTAGATATGATGCGGACTCTTTTTCCGAATTGTCAGACAGTGCTACAGGTCGGAGCTCAGGATTATGTTTTCGTGCTTCAACAAGACAAATACACTTCTGTAAGAGATATTTTAAGTGATACGATTGAAGCGGTTGAGTATGACTTTGGACTTCGTCTTTCTATCATGTTGGGTCAGGTTTGGTCTCAGACGGGACATCAAGCCCTATCAGACTTAATCAAAGCTGAGCGGGATTTGTTCAAGACATGGTGGCGTCAGGGTCACCAAGGTGTTCATACTTTTTCTCAGCTCTATCTTTGGAGTATGGGAGAAAGACTCGTGGACTTGAAGCCAATCAAGGAATGTCTACACCAGATGATTTTGGATCAAGATCAGATTCAGGAAATCATTCTCTCTCTTTGGGAAAATAGTGCTGTTCTCACTAAAACAGCCCAGCAACTCTATCTGCACCGCAATTCTCTCCAATACAAGATTGATAAATGGGAAGAGTTGACAGGGCTTCAGTTGAAAGAGTTGACCGACCTGACCTTGTGTTATCAATTGATTTTAGGTTCTTTGTCAACTATAGTTGGTTTGTAAAGAAGTTAATATTTGGAGAAGAGGATTGCCATCTTCTCCATTTTTATGTGCAGAGTTATAGTGGCTTGATGCTGGGAAAGTACACTGTGACTGCTAAAACATTCCTAGAAGCTGCTTTGATTTCCCTAATCTATTTATGCAAATTTTATGTTATTTTACTATAACAGTTGTTGCTAAGCCAAATAATAGTGGGGAAGTTCATTTAGACGTAAGCATTGAAGATAATCAGGGAGGTAGTGGGTATAATTTCAGTTCTGTTTCAAGTAGCTCACAAACAGCTAAATATGAAGGAACTGTTTATAATAACAATTCATCATTATATATAACGATTGATAAAACGTCTGATGCAACAGCTCTTTTGAAATTAAAGTTGAATAATGTTGATAATCAACCTGCTACTGAAGTTCCTAGTTCAGGAATTACTGTAAAATTAAATGCTAAAGATAATGCTGGAAACTGGACAAGTGCTTCGAATAAAAAAGAAGTAACAGTAAAAATTGTTTCTGCTAAACCGACATATCCAGACAAAATCTTAGTGAAAAATCCTGATAATATAAAAGATACAGAAAAAATGCCATTATTGAAAAATTGAAAGAGGCAAATAAAAATCATCCAGCAGGAGCTCCAACCTTTGCTAAAGGTGAAGGAGAGCATGCAAATGATATTGTAGCAACTTATTCAGATGGTACAACTTATTATGTACCGTTAAATGATGTGACAAAATATGCGAGGTAGTGGCTGTACCACTCACTTATTCACCTCCCCGTGATTTGTAGTAGTGATAGGTTTTCTCACTATTATTATAAAACAAAATAAAGATCACAACACTTTTTCATTCTGTGTTGTGCCTTGAGTGAAACGAAAGGAATGAATTATAAATATGAAAAGTATAGTCACTAGCATAGATGAGCGCTTGCGTACTCGCCTACGAGTGATTATCTGGAAGCAATGGAAGAAGAAATCGAGACGATTATGGGGATTGCTTAAGTTAGGGGTTCCTAAATGGATAGCAGATAAGGTATCTGGCTGGGGCGACCACTATCAATTATAGTAAAATGAAATAAGAATAGGACGAATTGTTCAGGACAGTCAAATCGATTTCTAACAATATTTTAGAAGTAGAGGTGTACTATTCTAGTTTCAATCTACTATAGTAGCTCAGAAGTCGGTACTTAAACGTGCTATATCAAAACCAGTCCTTGAAAAACGTGGACTGGTTTCGTGTTTGGATTATTACCTTGAACGACATGCGTTAAAAGTTAGTTGAACCGCCGTATGCCGAACGGCACGTATGGTGGTGTGAGAGGGGCTAGAGATTATCCCCTACTCGATATTTTTTTTTCGTATTTCATAAATATTTCATATTTGGGTTTTATAATAGTCTTACAAATATGGAGGTGACAAATGAATCCAATCCAAAGATCTTGGGCTTATGTCAGCAGAAAGCGACTGAGAAGTTTTATTTTATTTCTGATTTTATTGGTCTTATTGGCCGGAATTTCAGCCTGTTTGACTCTGATGAAGTCCAACAAAACAGTAGAAAGCAATCTTTATAAATCACTCAATACATCTTTTTCTATTAAGAAGATAGAGAATGGTCAGACATTCAAGTTGTCAGACCTAGCATCTGTAAGCAAGATTAAGGGGCTGGAAAATGTCTCTCCTGAACTTGAGACGGTCGCAAAACTAAAAGACAAGGAAGCAGTGACTGGCGAGCAGAGCGTGGAGCGTGATGATTTATCAGCTGCAGACAATAACTTGGTTAGCTTAACGGCTCTTGAGGATTCATCCAAGGATGTAACCTTTACCAGTTCGGCTTTCAATCTAAAAGAAGGGCGACACCTTCAAAAAGGGGATTCCAAGAAAATCCTTATCCACGAAGAATTGGCTAAGAAGAACGGTCTTTCGCTTCATGACAAGATTGGCTTGGATGCTGGTCAGTCTGAATCTGGAAAAGGACAAACAGTAGAGTTTGAGATTATCGGCATCTTTTCTGGTAAAAAACAAGAGAAATTCACAGGCTTGTCTTCTGACTTCAGTGAAAATCAAGTCTTTACAGACTATGAAAGTAGCCAAACCCTTTTGGGCAATAGTGAAGCTCAAGTCAGTGCAGCACGCTTCTATGTAGAAAATCCTAAGGAAATGGACGGACTCATGAAGCAGGTAGAAAACTTGGCCTTGGAAAATCAAGGCTACCAAGTCGAAAAGGAAAACAAGGCTTTTGAACAAATCAAAGACTCAGTTGCAACTTTCCAAACCTTCCTGACCATCTTCCTTTATGGGATGTTGATAGCAGGAGCTGGAGCCTTAATTCTGGTTTTGTCTCTCTGGTTGAGAGAACGGGTCTATGAAGTGGGGATTTTACTTGCACTTGGAAAAGGCAAGAGCTCGATCTTCCTACAATTCTGTTTAGAGGTAGTTTTGGTATCTCTTGGAGCTTTGCTTCCAGCATTTGTTGCAGGAAACGCAATCACAACTTACCTACTCCAAACTCTACTAGCAAGTGGAGATCAGGCAAGCTTACAAGATACACTAGCCAAAGCAAGCAGTTTATCAACTAGCATCTTATCTTTTGCAGAATCCTATGTTTTTCTAGTTCTGCTTAGTTGCTTATCTGTAGCCCTTTGTTTCCTATTCTTATTTAGAAAATCACCGAAAGAAATTTTATCATCTATTAGTTAAGAAGGAGAAATCATGACTTTATTACAATTACAAGATGTTACCTACCGTTATAAGAATACTGCTGAAGCAGTCCTATATCAGATCAATTATAATTTTGAACCCGGAAAATTTTACAGTATTATTGGGGAGTCAGGAGCAGGAAAATCCACACTCTTGTCCCTACTTGCTGGTCTAGATAGTCCTGTTGAAGGTTCTATCCTTTTTCAAGGAGAGGATATTCGTAAGAAGGGCTATTCTTACCATCGCATGCACCATATTTCCCTGGTCTTTCAAAATTATAACTTGATAGATTATCTTTCTCCGCTGGAAAATATCCGATTGGTCAACAAAAAGGCAAGCAAGAATACACTTCTTGAGCTTGGTTTGGATGAAAGCCAGATCAAGCGGAATGTTCTCCAGTTATCAGGTGGTCAACAGCAACGTGTTGCCATTGCTCGCAGTTTGGTCTCAGAAGCTCCAGTTATTCTAGCTGATGAGCCAACAGGAAATCTGGATCCTAAAACTGCTGGAGATATTGTCGAACTACTCAAATCACTTGCCCAGAAAACAGGTAAATGTGTGATTGTCGTAACTCACAGTAAAGAAGTGGCACAAGCGTCAGATATTACACTTGAATTAAAGGATAAGAAACTGACTGAAACGCGCAATACTAGTAAATAATTTGAGCTTATTTTAATAGAATGATTAAAACAAAATCTAGAAAGGGAATCTATGTTACACAACGCATTTGCCTATGTTACAAGGAAGTTTTTCAAATCGATTGTCATCTTCCTGATTATTCTCCTCATGGCGAGCTTGAGTTTGGTCGGCTTGTCAATCAAGGGAGCTACTGCCAAGGCTTCTCAGGAGACCTTTAAAAATATCACCAATAGCTTCTCCATGCAAATCAATCGTCGCGTCAACCAAGGAACGCCTCGTGGTGCTGGGAATATCAAGGGTGAAGACATCAAAAAAATCACCGAAAACAAGGCCATTGAGTCTTATGTCAAACGTATCAACGCTATCGGAGATTTGACTGGATATGACCTGATTGAAACGCCAGAAACCAAGAAGAATCTCACTGCTGATCGTGCCAAGCGTTTTGGAAGTAGCTTGATGATTACAGGTGTCAATGACTCCTCTAAAGAAGACAAGTTTGTCTCTGGTTCTTATAAACTAGTCGAAGGAGAGCACTTAACCAACGACGACAAGGATAAAATCCTCTTGCACAAGGACTTGGCAGCCAAACACGGCTGGAAAGTAGGGGACAAGGTTAAACTGGACTCTAATATCTACGATGCAGATAATGAAAAAGGAGCCAAGGAAACAGTTGAAGTGACAATCAAGGGACTCTTTGATGGTCATAATAAGTCAGCAGTAACCTACTCACAAGAACTTTACGAAAACACAGCTATTACAGACATTCACACTGCTGCAAAACTTTATGGATACACAGAAGACACAGCCATTTATGGGGACGCAACCTTCTTTGTAACAGCAGACAAGAACTTGGATGATGTTATGAAAGAGTTGAATGGCATCAGTGGTATCAACTGGAAGAGCTACACACTCGTCAAGAGCTCCTCTAACTACCCAGCTCTTGAGCAATCTATCTCTGGTATGTACAAGATGGCCAACCTCCTCTTCTGGGGTAGCTTGAGCTTCTCAGTTCTCCTCCTTGCCCTCTTGCTCAGCCTTTGGATCAACGCCCGTCGCAAGGAAGTGGGAATTCTCCTCTCTATCGGCCTCAAGCAGGCAAGTATCTTGGGTCAATTCATCACCGAATCTATCTTGATTGCTATCCCTGCTCTAGTTTCTGCTTACTTCCTAGCTAATTACACTGCCCGTGCAATTGGAAACACTGTCCTTGCCAATGTGACTTCAGGTGTTGCCAAACAGGCTAGTAAGGCGGCTCAAGCCTCTAACCTTGGTGGTGGTGCAGAAGTAGATGGCTTTAGCAAGACCTTGTCGAGCCTAGACATTTCCATTCAGACATCAGACTTTATCATCATTTTTGTCCTTGCCTTGGTTCTAGTGGTTCTCGTTATGGCGCTTGCTTCAAGCAATCTCCTTAGAAAACAACCAAAAGAGCTCTTGCTGGATGGTGAATAAATTTGAAAAAATGAGTCTAGAATAAAGATTGCATCTTGTGTTTCTATTCAAGAATAGTGGATAGGAATGGCTATTTAACAATTCAAAATAAATCCGAAAGCAGTGGTGAAAATCATTGCTTTCAGTTGCTTTCTTTGTACTTTAGTGCTTAAATATAATATACTAAAGTTATGGAATTTATGAGAAAGGAATTTCACAACGTTTTATCTAGTGGTCAGTTGCTTGCAGACAAAAGGCCAGCAAGAGACTATAATAGAAAATAGGGTAGGTATTTATTCTAAGAAAAATAAAAAATAGAGAGCAGTTAAAGTATGAAAATTTTAATTGTAGAAGATGAAGAGATGATCCGTGAGGGGGTCAGTGATTATTTGACGGATTGTGGCTATGAAACTATTGAGGCAGCGGACGGTCAGGAAGCTCTGGAGCAATTTTCTAGCTATGAGGTGGCCCTGGTTTTACTGGATATCCAGATGCCCAAGCTCAACGGCTTAGAAGTCCTAGCTGAGATTCGTAAAACCAGTCAGGTTCCTGTCTTGATGTTGACAGCTTTTCAAGATGAGGAATACAAGATGAGTGCCTTTGCCTCTTTGGCAGATGGCTATCTGGAAAAACCTTTCTCCCTCTCCCTTTTAAAAGTGAGGGTGGACGCGATTTTCAAGCGCTACTACGATACAGGACGAATCTTTTCTTACAAGGATACCAAGGTGGACTTTGAAAGCTACAGTGCAAGCCTCGCAGGTCAAGAAGTGCCTATCAATGCCAAAGAGTTGGAAATTCTGGACTATCTAGTGAAAAATGAAGGCCGGGCCTTGACTCGATCTCAGATTATCGATGCCGTCTGGAAAGCGACAGATGAGGTTCCCTTTGACCGTGTTATTGATGTTTATATCAAGGAATTGCGGAAAAAGCTAGACTTGGATTGTATCCTCACTGTGCGCAATGTTGGTTATAAATTGGAGCGAAAATGAAACGAACAGGTTTATTTGCAAAGATATTTATCTATACCTTCTCGATATTTAGTGTTCTGGTTATCTGCCTTCATTTAGCTATTTATTTTCTTTTTCCTTCGACTTATCTGAGTCATCGTCAGGAAACCATTGGTCAAAAGGCAACAGCCATTGCCCAGTCCCTAGAAGGGAAAGATAGGCAGAGTATCGAGCAAGTGTTAGACTTGTATTCCCAGACTAGTGATATCAAGGGGACCGTCAAAGGTGAGATGACCGAGGACAAGTTAGAAGTCAAGGACAGTCTTCCTCTGGACACAGACCGCCAGACAACCTCTCTCTTTATTGAGGAGCGCGAGGTGAAAACGCAAGACGGTGGTACTATGATTCTCCAGTTTCTAGCTTCCATGGATTTACAAAAGGAAGCGGAGCAAATCAGTCTCCAGTTTCTTCCCTATACCTTGCTGGCCTCCTTTCTGATTTCCCTTTTGGTGGCCTACATCTACGCTCGGACTATTGTTGCACCGATTTTGGAAATCAAGCGGGTGACCCGTCGGATGATGGACCTGGATTCCCAAGTGCGATTGCGCGTGGATTCTAAGGATGAGATAGGTAATCTCAAGGAACAAATCAATAGCCTCTACCAGCATCTCTTGACTGTTATTGCGGACTTGCATGAAAAGAATGAAGCCATTCTCCAGCTGGAGAAGATGAAGGTCGAATTCCTACGAGGAGCTTCTCATGAATTGAAAACACCGCTGGCTAGTTTGAAAATCCTAATCGAAAATATGAGAGAGAATATCGGTCGTTATAAGGATAGAGACCAGTATCTGGGAGTTGCCTTGGGGATTGTGGATGAACTCAATCACCATGTTCTGCAGATACTTTCCCTCTCTTCTGTGCAGGAATTGCGAGATGATAGGGAAACAATTGACCTCCTCCAGATGACGCAAAATCTGGTCAAAGATTATGCCTTGCTAGCCAAGGAAAGAGAGCTCCAGATAGACAATAGTTTGACCCATCAGCAGGCTTATCTAAACCCATCAGTTATGAAGTTGATTCTTTCTAATCTCATCAGCAATGCCATTAAGCACTCTGTTCCAGGTGGCTTAGTTCGAATTGGAGAAAGAGAAGGAGAACTTTTTATCGAAAATAGCTGTAGCTCAGAGGAACAAGAAAAACTAGCCCAGTCTTTTTCTGACAATGCCAGTCGCAAGGTCAAGGGGTCTGGTATGGGGCTCTTTGTGGTTAAGAGTCTATTAGAACATGAAAAATTAGCTTATCGTTTCGAGATGGAGGAGAATAGTTTAACCTTCTTTATAGATTTTCCAAAAGTCGTCCAAGACTAGGGAGAGAAAGGGTTTACATAGATGGAGTTAGAAGAAAATCAATCGAAACTGCGGGAAAAACTAGATTTTTTTGGCAAAAAGTGATAAAATGAACAATGTAAATGGGATGACCCATAAAAATATACAGGAGGCCTGATAAAATGGCAATCGTTTCAGCAGAAAAATTTGTCCAAGCAGCCCGTGACAACGGTTATGCAGTTGGTGGATTTAACACAAACAACCTTGAGTGGACTCAAGCTATCTTGCGCGCAGCAGAAGCTAAAAAAGCTCCAGTTTTGATCCAAACTTCAATGGGTGCTGCTAAATACATGGGTGGTTACAAAGTTGCTCGCAACTTGATCGCTAACCTTGTTGAATCAATGGGTATCACTGTACCAGTAGCTATCCACCTTGACCACGGTCACTACGAAGATGCACTTGAGTGTATCGAAGTTGGTTATACTTCAATCATGTTTGACGGTTCACACCTTCCAGTTGAAGAAAACCTTAAATTGGCTAAAGAAGTTGTTGAAAAAGCACACGCTAAAGGTATCTCAGTAGAAGCTGAAGTTGGTACTATCGGTGGTGAAGAAGATGGAATCATCGGTAAAGGTGAATTGGCTCCAATCGAAGACGCTAAAGCAATGGTTGAAACTGGTATCGACTTCTTGGCAGCTGGTATCGGTAACATCCACGGTCCTTACCCAGTAAACTGGGAAGGTCTTGACCTTGACCACTTGCAAAAATTGACAGAAGCTCTTCCAGGATTCCCAATCGTATTGCACGGTGGATCAGGTATTCCTGATGAGCAAATCCAAGCAGCTATCAAACTTGGTGTTGCCAAAGTTAACGTTAACACAGAATGCCAAATCGCATTCGCTAACGCAACTCGTAAATTTGCTCGTGACTACGAAGCAAACGAAGCAGAATACGACAAGAAAAAACTCTTCGACCCACGTAAATTCTTGGCTGACGGTGTAAAAGCTATCCAAGCATCGGTTGAAGAACGTATCGACGTATTCGGTTCAGAAGGTAAAGCATAATCTAGCTGAATAATACAGATAAAACCTGCCTGTGAGGGTGGGTTTTTTGATTTCAAGCTACTCGTTTTAGTATAGTAAACTGAATCTAGACTAGCACAATGCTGCTTCTATAGCGTTTTGAAACTAGAATAGGATAACATAACTGCTAAAAGATTTCTATAAATTCATTTGATTTTCCTAATCAATTTGTTCGTATCCTATTTCACTCCACTATAAAATAGTCTTATCAATTGATTTGAATGCCAAAATTCCATCGTTCCTGTCTTATTTCATTTGGCTATAAAAAACTCTCCTGGGAAATCCCAGGAGAGTATGATTACTTATTTGAACTTGAATCCTTCGTAAATAAGCTCTGTTTTTGGATTTTGTTTCTTAATCTGTTTGGCAAGTGCCTTCATCATAGAAATAGGACCACACATATAGACGGTTGCATGTTCGGGCACTTCTTTTTGTTCAAAATTAAGATAGCCGTCTTTCGTACTGTCGATTAGATGGAGTTCAAAATTAGGATTTTTCTGAGCATAGTTACGGAGTAAATCTAGGTAGACTGCATTTTCATCTCCACGGAAGCTATAGTAGAAGTGAACCTGTTTATCTAAAATAGGATGTTCACGGATGTAAGAGATGAAGGGGGTGATCCCAATACCTCCAGCAATCCAAACCTGATTTTCTCGTCCTTCTTCTATGATCATGTGTCCGTAAGCTCTGTCTAGGGTTACTTTGCTGCCGGCTTGAAGATTATCATAGATATTCTTGGTATGGTCGCCTGAAGTTTTAACAGTAAAGTAAAGAGTTTGACCATGACCTCCTGAGATAGAAAAGGGATGCGGAGCACTTTCAAAGCCTTCTTGGAAAATCTTTAGAAAGGCAAATTGTCCTGATTGATAGTTGAAAGGTCTGCTAAGATGGATTTGAATTTCTCTAGTATCGTGATTTAAGCGTTTGAGATGGGTAATTTTCCCTAGATAGGGGAAGGAAATCTTTTGATATAGAAAAATGATATAAAAACCAGCTAGTAAGCCTAAAAGGGCATAGCTACCAACAAGAAAACTTAGAAGATTAAATGTAAGGAGACGATTGCCCATTATCATGTAGATGTGAAAGAGTCCTAAAATATAGGCTAGGTAAACCAGGCGGTGAATCCATCGCCAAGCTTCGTATTGGATGTATTTGCCTAAATAGGCGACAAGGATGATGCTGGCAAAGATATAGATGGCAAGATTGCCAAACTGAGCAGCTAAGCGAGAGCCCCACAAACCGCCCATACTAAAGTTATGAAAGATTAGTAGGATGATTGAGAGAAAGGCTGTGAATTTGTGGACGGTGTAGACCTTCTCCAAACTGTGAAACCAGCTTTCTAGTAGTGGGAGACGAGTGGCTAGGATAAAAGTCAGAGATAGGCTTGTTAAAGCTAGTCCTGGAATCATGAATTGGGGAGAAGTGTTCATCCAAGTCAAAAGAGTCAAGATAAAACTAGCTATGATAAAGAGTAGTCCTTTGACTGATTTCATAGAAAATTCCATTTCATTTAGATTTCGATTTGTTGTAAATAAATTTGTTACATTTTATCATAGAAAATGTATGGTGTCAAATTGAGGTCTATAAATATCTACTCTCATCAAAAAACTCTCCAATTGAACTGGAGAGTGGCTGTTTATACTCAATGAAAATCAAAGAGCAAACTAGGAAGCTAGCCGCAAGTTGCTCAAAACACTGTTTTGAGGTTGCAGATAGAGCTGACGTGGTTTGAAGAGATTTTCGAAGAGTGTTATTCTGCAGCTTGTTGCCAACGTTTGGCTAGCATATGAGACAGGCTAGAAATTGCTAGGTTAAAGCTGAAGTAGATGAGGGCAATCAGGATGTAAAGACTGAAGACCTGCTCTGGTTCGAAATAACGGCCCATGAGAATTTGGCTGGCTCCAAAGAGTTCTTGTAGGGCGATAACAGAGTAGAGGAGACTGGTATCCTTAATCACGGTAACAAACTGAGAAATGATGGCTGGTAGCATTTTGCGGATGGCTTGTGGGAGAATGATGTAGTAGAGGATTTGGGCTGAGGTGAAGCCTTGTGACATTCCTGCTTCGTACTGTCCCTTGTCTACGGCATTGAGACCGCCTCGAATAATCTCAGCCAAGGCTGCTGATGTAAAGAGAGTAAAGGCTGTAATACCTGCTGGTGTGGATTTCATTTTGAACACCAAAAAGATAGTAAAAATCCAGAGAAGGTTGGGAACGTTGCGCACAAACTCGATATAAATACTGGAAATAATGCGTAAGACAGGATTTTTGCCATTTCTCGTGACAGCTAGCACCGTACCGATGATAGTAGAGAGGATGATGGCAATCAGAGAAATATAGAGGGTCAAGCCAAATCCTTTAAAGATAAAGACTAGGTTATCTGGGGTTAAAACTTCTAAAATAGATTCCATAGTAACCTCCTAAAGTGAATAGGCTTTTTTGTTGGCTTGCTCCATCTTGCGACCAAACTGGGCAACAGGGAAGCATAGAGCAAAGTAGAGAAGAGCAGCACCTAAAAAGGCTGGTATATAGTTTCCGTTGAGAGCCGACCAAGACTTAGTCACAAACATCAAGTCTACTCCAGAGATGATAGCTACAGTAGAGGTGTTCTTGATGAGGTTAACAATTTGGTTGGTCAATGGAGGGAGAATGATGCGGAAGGCCTGAGGCAAGATAATCAAGCGCATGGCACTGATATAGGTAAAACCTTGCGACAAGGCGGCCTCCATCTGACCACTAGGAATAGACTGAATCCCTGAACGAATAACCTCAGCGATATAAGCGCCGTGATAGAGTCCCACGCAGAGAACGGCTGTCCAATAAATTGGAATCATGATGATATGGTCACTGATAAGAGGTAGGCCATAAAAAACAATAACAAACTGCACCAAGAGGGGAGTATTTTGGTAAAATTCAACAAAGATGCGAGCTAAAATGCGTAAAATTGGACGTTTACTGGTTGACATGGCACCAAAGAAGATGCCCAAAACCATAGCGAGGATAAAGGAACCAACCGCTAGGGCAAGGGTGAAGAGGAAACCATTGAAAAATTGTCCAAAATCCTGAAAATAGGCTGTCCAAGATGATAAATCTGTCATGGGGTGTCCTCCTTAATCTGCAGTATGGCTAGATGGTTTGAGCTTGTAACGGTCATAAAGTTTCTGCAAACTACCATCCTTGCTCCATTTAGTAACCAAGTTATCAAGATAGTCGTTGAGCTCTGTATTTGATTTCTTGGTAACAATACCGTAGTCAGATGGCTTGAAACTATCATCTAGTAGTGCTGTCCGTTTACTAGTGTAGCCAGATAGAATAGAGCGGTCAACGGAAAAGGTATCGATACGATGAGCGTGCAGGGAAGTAATCAATTCTGGGTAGGAACCAAGTTCGACGAATTTAAACTTCAGACCTTTCTTTTTACCCAGTTCAGTAATCAGGCGTTGGGTGATAGAACCTTGGGCGACTCCGATGGTTTTGCCGTTTAGGTCCTCAATCTTTTTGATTTTGGCAGATTTATTGACCAAAAATCCAGAAGCGTCTGTGTAGTAGGGACTGGTAAAGTTGTAGAGTTTTTTGCGTTCGTCCGTGATGGTAAAGGTCGCGATATCCATATCGACCTGTTCATTGTCTAGAAGGGGGCCGCGGGTTTGTGCTGTAACCGGCACATAGCGAATCTTGACCTTGAGTTCATCAGCTACCATCTTGGCCAAGTCGGTTTCGATACCAGAATAAGTACCGGTCTTGGGATCTTTGTAACCAAAATTGGGAACGTCTTGTTTGACACCGACAACCAGTTCGCCTCTTTTTTGAATGTCTGCGATACTTGTATCAGCCTGGACTGGTTTGGCAGCAGCAAGGCCGAAAAGGCTAATCAATAATGCTGATAAAAAGAATTTTTTTTCATAGGCGCCTCCTTATTTGACTTTGTCACTTTCGTGGTTGATAATTTTGCTGAGGAATTGTTGGGCACGAGGTTCGCTTGGATTGTCAAAAAAGTTATCGACATCTGTCGTATCTACTAAAACTTCTCCGTCGGCCATAAAGATAATGCGGTCCGCAACCTCTCGAGCAAAGCCCATTTCGTGGGTAACGATGATCATGTTCATCCCATCATGCGCCAGTTTCTGCATAACTGCTAGAACATCTCCGATAGTCTCAGGATCAAGAGCAGATGTTGGTTCATCAAAGAGGAGGAGTTCCGGATGCATAGCAAGACCACGAGCGATGGCGATCCGCTGTTTTTGTCCACCAGATAGCATGGCGGGATAGGAATCTTTCTTGTCCCACATATTTACAAATTCCAGATATTTTTGGGCGGTTTTTTCAGCTTCTTTTTTATCAATTCCTAGAACTTCAATGGGTGCAAGCGTTACGTTTTCTAACACAGCTTTGTGTGGATAAAGGTTAAAATGTTGAAAAACCATGCCGACTTCCTTGCGAAGAGGTACCAAATCTTTCTGGCTGGCACCAGCAACTTGGTGCCCATTGACTAGGAGACTTCCTTTGTCAACAGTCTCTAAACCATTGATCGTACGGATAAGAGTGGACTTCCCAGAGCCAGAAGGTCCAAGCAGGACAACAACTTGTCCTTTTTCAAAACGGAGATTGATGTTGCGGAATGCGTGGTAGTCTCCGTAATATTTTTCGACGTTTTTAAATTCTACTAAAGCCATGAGAGATCTCTATTGTGTTATATTTTATAACACGGTTCTACAATAAAAGAATGTTCTTGTCAAATCATATCTGAAAAAATTCACTATAGTGAAATAAGAACAGGAAAAATCGATCGGGACAGTCAAATCGATTTCTAACAATATTTTAGAAGTAGAGGTGTACTATTCTAGTTTCAATATACTATAAAATGTTATAAAAAAGCAATCTGGATAGAGAAAACGTCTAAATCATGTTATAATGAAGCAATAGAATTCTTAGAAAGAGTGGATGTCTTTTTGATAACACCTACTTATGAATGGCAGTTTGCCCTGCAGGTAGAAGATGCGGATTTTACAAAGATAGCCAAGAAGGCTGGACTGGGTCCTGAGGTGGCTCGGTTATTGTTTGAGAGAGGGATTCAGAACCAAGAAAGTCTGAAGAAGTTTTTAGAACCTTCCTTGGAGGACTTACATGATGCTTATCTGCTCCATGATATGGACAAGGCAGTGGAGCGGATTCGTCAGGCTATTGAAGAAGGGGAAAATATTCTTGTTTATGGAGACTATGATGCGGATGGCATGACTTCGGCTTCTATTGTGAAGGAAAGTTTGGAACAACTTGGTGCTGAGTGCCGAGTTTACCTGCCAAATCGTTTTACCGATGGCTATGGCCCTAATGCTAGTGTTTATAAATACTTTATCGAGCAAGAAGGGATTTCCTTGATTGTGACGGTGGACAATGGGGTTGCTGGTCATGAGGCTATTGCATTGGCTCAGTCTATGGGAGTAGATGTCATTGTGACAGACCATCATTCCATGCCTGAAACCCTGCCAGATGCTTATGCTATTGTCCATCCTGAACATCCAGATGCGGATTATCCTTTTAAATATTTGGCTGGTTGTGGAGTTGCTTTCAAGTTGGCTTGTGCCCTGTTAGAAGAAGTGCAAGTGGAATTGCTTGATTTGGTCGCTATTGGAACTATTGCAGATATGGTGAGTCTGACGGATGAAAATCGTATCTTAGTTCAATATGGTCTGGAAATGTTGGGTCATACCCAGCGCATTGGTCTGCAAGAAATGCTGGACATGGCTGGGATTGCTGCCAACGAAGTAACAGAAGAAACGGTTGGTTTCCAGATTGCTCCTCGTTTGAATGCCTTGGGTCGCTTGGATGATCCCAATCCTGCCATTGATTTGTTGACTGGATTTGATGATGAGGAAGCGCATGAGATTGCCCTTATGATTCACCAGAAAAACGAAGAGCGCAAGGAAATCGTTCAGTCTATCTATGAAGAAGCCAAGACCATGGTGGATCCTGAGAAGAAGGTTCAGGTCTTGGCCAAGGAAGGCTGGAATCCTGGGGTTCTAGGAATCGTGGCTGGTCGTTTATTGGAAGAATTGGGACAGACAGTCATTGTTCTTAATATAGAAGACGGTCGTGCCAAGGGCAGTGCTCGTAGTGTGGAAGCGGTCGATATTTTTGAAGCTCTGGATCCCCATCGAGACCTCTTCATCGCCTTTGGAGGTCATGCAGGTGCAGCGGGTATGACGCTGGAAGTTGAGCAACTCTCAGATTTATCTCAGGTTTTGGAAGATTATGTTCGTGAAAAAGGTGCAGATGCTGGTGGCAAGAATAAGTTAAACCTAGATGAAGAGTTGGATTTGGAGGCACTTAGCTTGGAAACGGTCAAAAGTTTTGAACGTTTAGCTCCTTTTGGAATGGATAATCAGAAACCTATTTTTTATATCAAGAATTTTCAGGTCGAAAGTGCTCGTACTATGGGGGCAGGTAATGCCCATCTAAAGCTGAAAATTTCCAAGGGTGAGGCGAGTTTTGAAGTGGTAGCCTTTGGTCAAGGCAGATGGGCGACAGAGTTTTCTCAAACCAAGAATCTAGAGTTAGCGGTTAAATTGTCTGTCAACCAATGGAATGGCCAAACTGCCCTCCAGTTGATGATGGTGGATGCGCGAGTGGAAGGTGTTCAACTTTTTAACATTCGTGGAAAAAATGCAGTCTTGCCAGAAGGTGTTCCAGTCTTGGATTTTCCTGGAGAACTGCCAAATCTTGCGGCTAGTGAAGCTGTTGTCGTAAAAAACATTCCAGAGGATATTACTCAGCTGAAGACCATTTTTCAGGAACAGCATTTCTCTGCTGTCTATTTCAAAAATGATATTGACAAGGCTTATTATCTGACAGGTTATGGGACTAGAGATCAGTTTGCCAAATTGTACAAGACTATTTACCAGTTCCCAGAGTTTGATATTCGCTACAAGCTGAAAGATTTGGCTGCATATCTTAATATTCAACAAATCTTGCTGGTCAAGATGATTCAAGTATTTGAAGAACTAGGCTTTGTGACGATAAAAGATGGTGTGATGACAGTCAATAAAGAGGCGCCAAAGCGGGAGATAGGAGAAAGTCAAATTTACCAAAATCTCAAACAAACCGTTAAAGACCAAGAAATGATGGCGCTGGGTACGGTGCAAGAAATTTATGATTTTTTGATGGAAAAAGAGTAGAAGTTAGGAAAGAGTTGGGAAATCAACTCTTTTTTGAAAACAGACCTTCATTTTGAAAATCATCAAAAAAATGGTATAATGGTAGGAAAAGATTCGGCTGAAAGTATCAGAACTTTTAGAATAAGAGGGTAGAATTGCCCTATAATCAAGATAAACTAAGATTTTGGAGGAAAAATGAGTAATATCAGTTTAACAACACTTGGTGGTGTGCGTGAGAATGGAAAAAATATGTACATTGCTGAAATTGGAGAGTCCATTTTTGTTTTGAATGTAGGGTTAAAATATCCTGAAAATGAACAATTAGGGGTCGATGTGGTGATTCCAAACATGGATTACCTTTTTGAAAATAGCGACCGTATTGCTGGGGTTTTCTTGACCCACGGGCATGCGGATGCCATTGGTGCTCTACCGTATCTCTTGGCAGAGGCTAAAGTTCCTGTATTTGGGTCTGAGTTGACCATTGAGTTGGCAAAGCTCTTTGTCAAAGGAAATGATGCCGTTAAGAAATTTAATGATTTCCATGTCATTGATGAGAATACGGAGATTGATTTTGGTGGGACAGTGGTTTCCTTCTTCCCTACGACTTACTCCGTTCCAGAGAGTCTGGGAATTGTCTTGAAGACATCGGAAGGAAGCATCGTTTATACAGGTGACTTCAAATTTGACCAAACGGCTAGTGAATCTTATGCAACTGATTTTGCTCGTTTGGCAGAGATTGGTCGTGACGGCGTCCTGGCTCTCCTCAGTGATTCGGCCAATGCAGACAGCAATATTCAGGTGGCTAGTGAAAGTGAAGTTAGGGATGAAATTACCCAAACTATTGCTGACTGGGAAGGTCGTATCATCGTTGCAGCTGTTTCCAGTAATCTTTCTCGTATTCAGCAGATTTTTGACGCTGCGGATAAAACAGGTCGACGTATCGTCTTGACAGGATTTGATATTGAAAATATCGTCCGCACAGCGATTCGTCTTAAGAAGTTGTCTTTAGCCAACGAAATTCTTTTGATTAAGCCTAAAGATATGTCTCGCTTTGAAGACCATGAGTTGATTATTCTTGAGACAGGTCGTATGGGTGAGCCTATCAATGGACTTCGTAAGATGTCGATTGGTCGCCATCGTTATGTAGAAATCAAGGATGGGGACCTAGTCTATATTGCTACGGCTCCGTCTATTGCTAAAGAAGCCTTTGTTGCGCGTGTGGAAAATATGATTTATCAGGCAGGTGGGGTTGTCAAATTGATTACCCAAAGTTTACATGTATCAGGGCACGGAAATGTGCGTGATTTGCAGCTGATGATCAATCTTTTGCAACCTAAGTACCTCTTCCCTGTCCAAGGGGAGTATCGTGAGTTGGATGCTCACGCTAAGGCTGCCATGGCAGTTGGGATGTTGCCAGAACGCATCTTCATTCCTAAAAAGGGGACGACCATGGCTTACGAGAATGGAGACTTTGTTCCAGCTGGATCGGTTTCAGCAGGAGATATCTTGATTGATGGGAATGCCATTGGTGATGTTGGAAATGTTGTTCTTCGTGACCGTAAGGTCTTGTCAGAGGATGGAATTTTCATCGTGGCTATTACAGTCAACCGTCGTGAGAAGAAAATTGTGGCTAGGGCTCGTGTTCACACGCGTGGATTTGTTTATCTCAAGAAGAGTCGCGATATTCTCCGTGAAAGTTCAGAATTGATTAACCAAACGGTAGAAGAGTATCTTCAAGGAGATGACTTTGACTGGGCAGATCTCAAAGGTAAGGTTCGTGACAATCTGACCAAGTACCTCTTTGATCAAACCAAGCGTCGCCCAGCCATTTTACCAGTAGTCATGGAAGCAAAATAATCGTTGAAATAAACAGAGAGAAAGTCGAGTTTCGGCTTTTTCTTATAGAAAAATAGAAGGAGAAAATCATGGCAGTGATGAAAATCGAGTATTACTCACAAGTATTGGATATGGAGTGGGGGGTGAATGTCCTCTACCCTGATGCCAATCGAGTGGAAGAACCAGAGTGTGAAGATATTCCCGTCTTGTACCTTTTGCACGGGATGTCTGGAAATCATAATAGTTGGCTTAAGCGGACCAATGTAGAACGCTTGCTTCGAGGAACTAATCTCATCGTTGTTATGCCCAATACCAGCAATGGTTGGTACACCGATACCCAGTATGGTTTTGACTACTACACGGCTCTAGCAGAGGAATTGCCACAGGTTCTGAAACGCTTCTTCCCTAATATGACGAGCAAGCGTGAAAAGACCTTTATCGCTGGTCTTTCTATGGGAGGCTACGGCTGCTTCAAACTGGCTCTTACGACAAATCGTTTTTCTCATGCAGCTAGTTTTTCAGGTGCCCTCAGCTTTCAAAACTTTTCTCCTGAAAGTCAAAATCTGGGAAGTCCAGCCTACTGGAGAGGTGTTTTTGGAGAGATTAGAGACTGGACAACTAGTCCCTATTCTCTTGAAAGTCTGGCTAAAAAATCGGATAAAAAGACCAAACTTTGGGCGTGGTGTGGCGAACAGGATTTCTTGTACGAAGCCAATAATCTCGCAGTGAAAAATCTCAAAAAACTAGGTTTTGATGTGACCTATAGCCATAGCGCTGGAACTCACGAGTGGTACTACTGGGAAAAACAATTGGAAGTTTTTTTAACAACCCTACCAATTGATTTCAAATTAGAAGAGAGACTGACTTAGTTTGAACTTCAGCATAGGGGGAGTAGAACTAAAATAAAATATGTTTTCACTAGACTTTTCAAACGAAAGTAGTAGAATAGTAATAAAATACTGGAGGAAAGAGAGTAGGAAATGTACCGTTATCAAATTGGCATTCCCACATTAGAATATGATCAGTTTGTCAAAGAACATGAATTAGCCAATGTATTACAAAGTAGTGCTTGGGAGGAAGTTAAGTCTAATTGGCAACATGAGAAGTTTGGTGTTTACAGGGAAGAAAAATTACTGGCGACAGCTAGTATTTTGATTAGAACTCTTCCGCTAGGCTATAAAATGTTTTACATCCCAAGAGGACCTATATTGGATTATGGGGATAAAGAACTCTTGAATTTTGCCATTCAGTCTATTAAGTCCTATGCTCGCAGTAAGAGAGCGGTTTTTGTGACTTTTGACCCAAGTATTTGCCTATCTCAAAGTTTAATCAATCAGGAAAAGACAGAATTTCCTGAAAATCTGGCTATTATTGATAGTTTGCAACAAATGGGAGTAAGGTGGTCAGGAAAAACGGAGGAAATGGGAGACACCATTCAACCTCGTATTCAGGCGAAAATATACAAGGAAAATTTTGAAGAAGATAAACTTTCCAAGTCAACAAAACAGGCTATTCGAACAGCACGAAACAAAGGGCTTGAGATTCAATATGGTGGACTGGAACTATTAGATTCATTTTCGGAGTTGATGAAAAAAACTGAGAAGCGAAAAGAGATTCATTTGAGGAATGAAGCCTATTATAAAAAATTGTTAGATAATTTTAAGGACAAGGCCTATATCACCTTGGCCACCTTGGATGTTTCTAAACGTTCGCAAGAGTTAGAAGAACAGTTAGCGAAAAATAGAGCCTTGGAAGAGACCTTTACTGAGTCGACTCGAACTTCAAAAGTAGAAGCGCAGAAGAAGGAAAAAGAACGTTTGTTAGAGGAATTGACCTTCTTGCAGGAATATATAGATGTAGGTCAAGCGAGAGTTCCTTTAGCGGCTACTTTGAGTTTGGAATTTGGTACTACCTCTGTCAATATATATGCTGGTATGGATGATGATTTTAAACGTTACAATGCACCAATTTTAACTTGGTATGAAACGGCTCGCTATGCCTTTGAACGAGGTATGATCTGGCAAAATTTAGGTGGTGTTGAAAACTCTCTCAATGGTGGACTTTATCATTTTAAGGAAAAATTTAATCCAACGATTGAAGAATACTTGGGTGAATTTACAATGCCCACTCATCCTCTCTATCCTCTGTTAAGACTTGCTCTTGATTTCCGTAAAACATTAAGAAAAAAACATAGAAAGTAAGTATATGGCACTAACAACACTCACGAAAGAAGAGTTTCAGACTTATTCTGATCAGGTTTCTTCTCGTTCCTTTATGCAATCTGTCCAGATGGGGGATTTGCTAGAAAAAAGAGGGGCTCGAATTGTTTATCTTGCTTTGAAACAAGAAGGAGAAATTCAAGTTGCAGCTCTGGTTTATAGCCTGCCCATGCTGGGTGGTCTGCATATGGAACTCAATTCGGGGCCGATTTATACCCAACAAGATGCTCTTCCAGTTTTTTATGCAGAGTTAAAAGAATATGCCAAGCAAAATGGTGTATTAGAGTTGCTTGTAAAACCCTATGAAACTTATCAAACTTTTGATAGCCAAGGTAATCCAATAGATGCTGAGAAAAAAAGTATTATTCAAGATTTGACTGATTTAGGTTATCAATTTGATGGCTTAACAACAGGTTACCCAGGTGGAGAACCAGATTGGTTATACTATAAAGATTTAACTGAATTAACTGAAAAGAGTTTGCTTAAAAGTTTTAGCAAAAAGGGTAAACCCTTGGTGAAAAAGGCTGAAACCTTTGGCATTCGGTTGAAAAAGTTAAAACGTGAAGAACTATCGATTTTTAAGAATATAACAAAAGAAACCTCTGAACGTAGAGAATATAGTGATAAAAGTTTAGAATATTATGAGCATTTTTATGATACTTTTGGAGAACAAGCGGAGTTTCTCATAGCAAGCTTAAATTTTTCGGACTATATGAGCAAATTGCAAGGTGAACAAAGTAAACTAGAAGAAAACTTGGACAAGTTGCGACTTGATTTGAGTAAAAATCCTCATTCTGAGAAAAAACAAAATCAACTGAGAGAATATTCTAGTCAATTTGAAACGTTTGAAGTTCGAAAAGCAGAAGCGCGAGACTTGATTGAAAAATATGGAGAAGAAGATATTGTTTTAGCTGGGAGTTTATTTGTTTATATGCCTCAGGAAACGACTTATCTCTTTAGTGGTTCCTACACTGAGTTTAATAAGTTCTATGCCCCTGCACTGCTTCAAAAATATGTTATGTTGGAAAGCATAAAACGTGGAATACCTAAATACAACTTCCTAGGCATTCAAGGGATTTTTGATGGAAGTGATGGTGTTTTGCGTTTTAAACAGAATTTTAATGGCTATATTGTACGCAAAGCAGGTACTTTCCGTTACCATCCATCGCCTTTAAAATACAAAGCTATCCAGTTACTCAAAAAAATAGTAGGACGTTAAGATGAAAAAGTCAGTATTTAGATTTCTTTTAGCTTCTTTTAGTAAAATAATTCTTATTTGCTAGAAAGGTGGAGAGACATGCGCTGGCTTTTTCGTTTGATAGGGGCTTTCTTTTCTTTTGTGTGGCGTTTGTTTTGGCGTCTGGTTTGGATAGTTGTGCTCTTATGTGTGCTTGCTTTCGGACTTCTCTGGTATCTGAACGGAGATTTTCAAGGAGCGCTAAAGCAAGCAGAACGGTCAGTAAAAATTGGTCAACAAAGTATTGACCAATGGGAGAAAACAGGGCAACTGCCTAAGTTAAGCCAGACAGATAGTCACCAGCATTCTGAAGGAAGGTGGGCACAGGCCTCTGCTCGTATTTACCTGGATCCGCAGATGGATTCACGCTTTCAAGAGGCTTATTTAGAAGCAATCCAGAACTGGAATCAAACTGGTGCTTTTAACTTTGAACTCGTGACTGAGTCTAGTAAGGCGGATATTACGGCTACGGAGATGAACGACGGAGGCACTCCTGTGGCAGGAGAGGCGGAAAGTCAAACTAATCTCTTAACAGGGCAATTCTTGTCCGTAACGGTGCGGTTGAATCATTATTATTTGTCCAATCCATACTATGGCTACTCCTATGAACGCCTTGTCCATACGGCAGAACATGAGTTAGGTCATGCGATTGGCTTGGACCATACAGATGAGAAGTCTGTCATGCAACCAGCAGGTTCCTTTTATGGTATCCAGGAAGAGGATGTTGCAAACCTCCGAAAAATATATGAGACTAGTGAGTAGGGTACTATCTTTCCCTACTTTTTTTGCTATAATGGAACTATGAACAACTTGATTAAATCAAAACTAGAGCTCTTGCCGACCAGCCCTGGTTGCTACATTCATAAGGATAAAAATGGCACCATTATCTATGTAGGAAAGGCTAAAAATCTGCGTAATCGAGTACGGTCCTATTTTCGTGGAAGTCATGATACCAAGACAGAGGCTCTGGTGTCTGAAATTGTGGATTTTGAATTTATTGTTACGGAGTCTAATATTGAGGCACTTCTCCTAGAAATCAACCTGATCAAGGAAAACAAGCCCAAGTACAATATCATGCTCAAGGATGACAAGTCCTATCCTTTCATCAAAATCACCAATGAGCGCTATCCACGCTTGATTATCACTCGTCAGGTCAAAAAGGACGGAGGTCTTTATTTTGGACCCTATCCCGATGTGGGGGCAGCCAATGAAATCAAGCGGTTGCTGGATCGGATATTCCCTTTTCGTAAGTGTACCAACCCGCCCTCTAAGGTCTGTTTTTATTACCATATCGGCCAGTGTATGGCCCACACCATCTGTAAGAAGGATGAGGCTTATTTCAAGTCTATGGCCCAGGAGGTGTCTGATTTTCTGAAAGGTCAGGATGACAAAATCATCGATGATCTCAAGAGTAAAATGGCAGTAGCAGCACAAAGTATGGAGTTTGAACGTGCGGCGGAATACCGTGACCTGATTCAGGCTATTGGAACGCTTCGAACCAAGCAACGGGTCATGGCGAAAGATTTGCAAAATCGCGATGTCTTTGGCTACTATGTGGATAAGGGCTGGATGTGTGTGCAGGTTTTCTTTGTCCGTCAGGGTAAGCTCATCGAGCGCGATGTCAATCTCTTCCCCTACTTCAATGATCCAGATGAGGATTTTTTGACCTATGTAGGACAATTCTATCAAGAAAAATCTCATCTAGTTCCCAATGAGGTACTGATTCCGCAGGATATTGACGAAGAAGCTGTCAAGGCTTTGGTGGATTCCAAGATTCTTAAGCCTCAACGTGGAGAGAAAAAACAACTGGTCAATCTAGCCATAAAAAATGCTCGTGTTAGTCTAGAGCAGAAGTTCAATCTGCTAGAAAAATCTGTCGAAAAGACTCAAGGAGCTATTGAAAATCTAGGGCGTTTGCTCCAAATCCCGACCCCAGTACGTATCGAGTCCTTCGATAACTCTAATATCATGGGAACTAGCCCTGTTTCGGCTATGGTGGTCTTTGTCAACGGTAAACCGAGTAAGAAGGATTACCGTAAGTACAAGATAAAAACGGTTGTTGGACCAGACGACTATGCCAGCATGAGAGAGGTCATTCGCAGACGCTATGGTCGAGTACAGCGTGAGGCTTTGACTCCTCCAGATTTGATTGTGATTGATGGGGGGCAAGGTCAAGTCAATATCGCTAAGCAGGTTATCCAAGAGGAACTGGGCTTGGATATTCCAATTGCTGGGCTGCAAAAGAATGATAAGCACCAAACCCATGAATTGCTCTTTGGAGATCCGCTTGAGGTGGTGGATTTGTCTCGCAATTCTCAGGAATTTTTCCTCCTCCAACGCATCCAAGATGAGGTGCACCGCTTTGCTATCACTTTCCACCGCCAACTGCGCTCCAAAAATTCTTTCTCATCTCAATTGGATGGGATTGACGGTCTGGGACCTAAACGCAAGCAGAATCTTATGAAGCATTTCAAGTCTTTGACCAAAATCAAGGAAGCCAGTGTGGATGAGATTGTCGAAGTTGGGGTACCTAGAGTCGTTGCAGAGGCTGTGCAAAGAAAGTTGAACCCGCAGGGAGAAGCCTTGCCTCAAGTAGCAGAAGAAAGAGTAGATTACCAAACGGAAGGAAACCACAATGAACCATAAAATCGCAATTTTATCAGATGTTCATGGCAATGCGACGGCGCTAGAAGCAGTGATTGCAGATGCTAAAAATCAAGGGGCCAGTGAATATTGGCTTCTGGGAGATATTTTTCTTCCTGGTCCAGGCGCAAATGACTTAGTCGCCCTGCTAAAGGACCTTCCTATCACAGCAAGTGTTCGAGGCAATTGGGATGATCGTGTCCTTGAGGCTTTAGATGGGCAATATGGCTTAGAAGACCCACAGGAAGTTCAGCTCTTGCGTATGACACAGTATTTGATGGAGCGAATGGATCCTGCAACGATTGTCTGGCTACGAAGCTTGCCTTTGCTGGAAAAGAAAGAAATTGACGGATTGCGCTTTTCTATCTCTCATAATTTACCTGACAAAAACTATGGTGGTGACTTGCTAGTTGAGAATGATACAGAGAAATTTGACCAACTGCTAGATGCGGAAACGGACGTGGCAGTTTATGGTCATGTTCACAAGCAGTTGCTTCGTTATGGAAGTCAAGGGCAACAAATCATCAATCCAGGGTCGATTGGCATGCCCTATTTTAATTGGGAGGCGTTAAAAAATCACCGTTCCCAGTATGCCGTGATAGAAGTTGAAGATGGGGAATTACTCAATATCCAATTTCGTAAAGTTGCTTATGATTACGAAGCTGAGTTAGAATTGGCCAAGTCCAAGGGGCTTCCCTTTATCGAAATGTATGAAGAACTGCGTCGTGACGATAACTATCAGGGGCACAATCTGGAATTATTAGCCAGCTTAATAGAAAAGCATGGGTATGTAGAGGATGTGAAGAATTTTTTTGATTTTTTGTAAGAGTTTCCTAAAATAGCCAATGCAAACTAAAAAAGCGATTTGCTGGTCCAATCGCTTTTAGTATATCTTATACTCAATGAAAATCAAAGAGCAAACTAGGAAGCTAGCCGTAGGTTGCTCAAAGCACAGCTTTGAGGTTGCAGATAAAGCTGACGTGGTTTGAAGAGATTTTCGAAGAGTGTTATTGTAACTGAGATTGATCTGGGAGGTAAGAACCACCTAGATAGGTATTGCTGAGTTTTTCAAGGGTTCCGTCTTGATAGAGTTCTTTGAGCGCTTTATCAAATTGCTCTTTAAACTCTTTTTGGTCGCTTGAGAAAATGATATAATTGCTGGGGCTATCTGCAGAAGGTAAATCAACGACTGAGAGGTCTAAACCACGGTCCTTGATAATCTTTTGAACGGATACCTTGTCAAAAACTAGGAAATCAAACTCTCCGTTAGCAAGGTCTAGGATTCGTTTACCAATATCCTCACCAGAAAAATTAATTGTAGCGGGATTATCAGTGTGTTTCTGATTCCAGTTATTGATGAATTGAGCGTTAGAAGTTCCGGTATCCTCTTGTGTTGTTTTACCAGCGATCTGGTCAAGAGAAGTCAAAGGATTTTTCTTGTTGCTGACAAGGACGAGGGGATTGTTGGAAATTGGAAGCGAGTAAAGGTATTTTTCAGCACGCTCTTTTGTGTAACTCAAGTTATTGGCCGCAGCCTGATAGTGACCAGAATCAAGTCCTGGGAAGATGCTCTCCCAGGCGGTTCTTTGGAATTGAATCTCGTAGTCGCTGAGTTTTTCATCTACTGCCTTTAAAACTTCGATATCAAAGCCTGTCAGATTGCCCTTGTCTTCGTAGTCAAATGGTGGCACGTCGCCAGCTGTAGCAAGGACGATTGTCTTTTGAGCGCTAGTCTCTTTGGGTGTAGCTTGATTCTCACAGGCAACCAAAAATGGTAGGATAGCTAGTAATAGGCTAAATTTTTTCATACTGTCTCCATTCAAATGTAAAGTACTTGCTAGTTTATCAGAAACTTTCCTGATAAACCAATATATATCTTTTATGTCTGTGATAGAAAAACTTAATCATGAAAAATCCCTGCAAGCTCTTTCAAATTATGGTAGAATGGAAGCAGTAGAATTAGAAAAGGAAATCGATTATGAAATTTCTTGAATTAAATAAAAAACGTCATGCGACTAAGCATTTTACTGATAAGCTTGTTGATCCCAAAGATGTGCGTACGGCTATCGAAATTGCAACCTTGGCGCCAAGCGCCCACAACAGCCAGCCTTGGAAATTTGTGGTGGTACGTGAGAAAAATGCTGAACTGGCAAAGTTAGCTTATGGTTCCAATTTTGAACAGGTATCATCAGCGCCTGTAACCATTGCCTTGTTTACAGATACGGACTTAGCCAAACGTGCTCGTAAGATTGCCCGTGTTGGTGGTGCTAATAACTTTTCTGAAGAGCAACTTCAATATTTTATGAAAAATCTGCCAGCTGAGTTTGCCCGTTACAGTGAGCAACAAGTCAGCGACTACCTAGCTCTCAATGCAGGTTTGGTTGCCATGAACTTGGTTCTTGCATTGACAGACCAAGGAATTGGTTCTAACATTATTCTTGGTTTTGACAAATCAAAAGTTAATGAAGTTTTGGAAATCGAAGACCGTTTCCGCCCAGAACTCTTGATCACAGTGGGTTATACAGACGAAAAATTGGAACCAAGCTACCGCTTGCCAGTAGATGAAATCATCGAGAAAAGATAGAAAGAAGAAAAAATGACAGCAATTGATTTTACAGCAGAAGTAGAAAAACGCAAAGAAGACCTCTTGGCTGACTTGTTTAGCCTTTTGGAAATCAATTCAGAACGTGATGACAGCAAGGCTGATGCCCAGCATCCATTTGGGCCTGGTCCAGTAAAAGCCTTGGAGAAATTCCTTGAAATCGCAGACCGCGATGGCTACCCAACTAAGAATGTTGATAACTATGCAGGACATTTTGAGTTTGGTGATGGAGAAGAAGTTCTCGGAATCTTTGCCCATATGGATGTGGTGCCTGCTGGTAGCGGTTGGGACACAGACCCTTACACACCAACTATCAAAGATGGTCGCCTTTATGCGCGCGGGGCTTCGGACGATAAGGGTCCTACAACAGCTTGTTACTATGGTTTGAAAATCATCAAAGAATTGGGTCTTCCAACTTCTAAGAAAGTTCGCTTCATCGTTGGAACAGACGAAGAATCAGGCTGGGCAGACATGGACTACTACTTTGAGCACGTAGGACTTGCCAAACCAGATTTCGGTTTCTCACCAGATGCTGAATTTCCAATCATCAATGGTGAAAAAGGAAATATCACGGAATACCTCCACTTTGCAGGAGAAAATACAGGTGTTGCCCGTCTTCACAGCTTTACAGGTGGTTTACGTGAAAATATGGTACCAGAATCAGCAACAGCAGTCGTTTCAGGTGACTTGGCTGACTTGCAAGCTAAACTAGATGCCTTTGTTGCAGAACACAAACTTAGAGGAGAACTCCAAGAAGAAGCTGGCAAATACAAGGTGACGATCATTGGTAAATCAGCCCACGGTGCTATGCCTGCTTCAGGTGTCAATGGCGCAACTTACCTTGCCCTCTTCCTCAGCCAGTTTGGCTTTGCTGGTCCAGCCAAAGACTACCTTGACATCGCAGGTAAAATTCTCTTGAACGATCATGAGGGTGAAAATCTTAAGATTGCTCATGTGGATGAAAAGATGGGTGCTCTTTCTATGAATGCCGGCGTCTTCCACTTCGATGAAACAAGTGCTGATAATACCATTGCCCTCAACATCCGCTATCCAAAAGGAACAAGTCCAGAACAAATCAAGTCAATCCTTGAAAACTTGCCAGTTGTTTCTGTTAGCCTGTCTGAACACGGTCACACGCCTCACTATGTGCCAATGGAAGATCCACTTGTGCAAACCTTGTTGAATATCTATGAAAAACAAACTGGCTTTAAAGGTCATGAACAAGTCATCGGTGGTGGAACCTTTGGTCGCTTGCTAGAACGCGGAGTTGCCTACGGTGCTATGTTCCCAGACTCGATTGATACCATGCACCAAGCCAATGAATTTATCGCCTTGGATGATCTTTTCCGAGCAGCAGCAATTTATGCCGAAGCTATTTACGAATTGATCAAATAAAACGATAGAAGTCTGAGATCTTATGCTTGGACTTCTTTTTGGAGGGAAAGTAGATGTCTCAAATCGAAAGAATCAAACAGGCTATCATGGCGGATTCGCAGAATGCCAGCTATACAGAGCGTGGCATTGAGCCTCTCTTTGCAGCGCCAAAAACTGCTCGCATCAATATCATCGGTCAGGCTCCGGGACTTAAAACTCAAGAAGCAGGCCTTTACTGGAAAGATAAAAGTGGTGACCGCTTGCGGGACTGGCTAGGTGTGGATGAAGATACCTTTTACAATTCAGGTTATTTTGCTGTTTTGCCTATGGATTTCTACTTTCCAGGACATGGCAAGTCGGGTGATCTTCCGCCTCGTACAGGTTTTGCAGAAAAATGGCATCCGCAGGTCTTACAGGAATTGCCTGATATTCAGTTAACCCTCTTGATTGGGCAATATGCCCAAGCCTACTATTTACAGGAGAAAATCAGTGGGAAGGTAACGGAGAGGGTGAAACACTATAAAGACTATCTGCCAGCCTATTTTCCGCTAGTTCACCCATCACCACGAAATCAAATCTGGATGGCCAAAAATCCTTGGTTTGAGGCAGAAGTAGTGCCAGATTTGAAAAAAAGAATTAAAACCATTTTATAGTCAATGAAAATCAAAGAGCAAACTAGGAAGCTAGTCGTAGGCTGCTCAAAGTACAGCTTTGAAGTTGCAGATAAAACTGACGAAGTCGGTAACATACGCACGGTAAGGCGACGCTGACGTGGTTTGAAGAGATTTTCGAAGAGTATTAGAAGAAAAAGAATGAAAGAAATAGCCTTTGACGCATTTTACCAGCTTTACCAAAACGACCAGCTTTCTTTAGTGGATGTGAGAGAAGTGGATGAGTTTGCAGCTCTTCATTTAGAAGGTGCCCACAACCTACCGCTTAGTCAATTGGCTGATAGTTATGATTAATTGGACAAAGATCGCTTGCATTATATTATTTGCAAATCTGGAATGAGATCGGCGCGTGCTTGCCAATTCCTATTAGAACAAGGTTATAATGTTATCAATGTCCAGGGTGGCATGTTAGCCTTTGAAGAACTTTAAAATTTTGCATTTCTCCTACTTGGTGTGGACTGGGTAGGAGAGTTTTATTTTTAGATAATTCTTATTTTTAAGAAAATTGAAAACATTTAATATTTGCCTCGTGATGCTTTTTTCAGACTCCTAATCGTGGTATACTAGGTCAGTATTTTATAAATATGAAGGAGATTTTTATGGCTAAAAAAGGTACCCTAACAGGTTTGCTCCTGTTTGGAATATTTTTTGGTGCGGGGAACTTGATTTTTCCGCCTTCTCTAGGTGCTCTATCTGGAGAACATTTTCTTCCTGCCATCGCAGGTTTTGTCTTTTCAGGCGTTGGTATCGCCGTCTTGACCCTTATTATTGGAACGCTAAATCCTAAAGGATATATCTACGAGATTTCAACGAAGATAGCGCCTTGGTTTGCGACTCTTTACCTCTCAGTTCTTTACTTGTCAATCGGTCCATTCTTTGCTACCCCACGTACTGCTACAACAGCTTACGAAGTAGGGATTAGCCCCCTTTTGTCGGATGCAAATAAAGGACTTGGCTTGATTGTATTTACGGTTCTGTATTTTGCGGCAGCCTATTTGATTTCGCTTAATCCATCAAAAATCTTAGACCGCATTGGACGTATTTTAACGCCAGTCTTTGCAATTTTGATTGTTATCTTGGTCGTTCTGGGAGCTATCAAATATGGTGGAACAAGTCCTCAAGCTGCTTCAGCTGCTTATCAAGCTTCTGCCTTTGGTACAGGTTTCCTAGAAGGTTACAATACCTTGGACGCCCTTGCCTCAGTGGCCTTTAGCGTAATCGCAGTTCAAACCTTGAAACAACTTGGATTTTCAAGTAAGAAAGAATACATTTCAACTATTTGGGTTGTTGGTATCGTTGTTGCCCTTGCCTTCAGCGCTCTTTACATCGGTTTAGGTTTTCTTGGAAATCATTTCCCAGTACCAGCTGAAGCGATGAAGGGTGGAACACCAGGTGTTTACATCTTGTCACAAGCCACTCAAGAAATCTTTGGCTCAACAGCTCAACTCTTCCTTGCAGCTATGGTTACCGTAACCTGCTTCACAACGACTGTTGGTTTGATTGTGTCAACAGCTGAGTTCTTTAATGAGCGCTTCCCACAAATCAGCTACAAGGTTTATGCGACAGCCTTTACCTTGATTGGATTTGCTATTGCCAATTTGGGTCTTGATGCGATTATCAAGTACTCAATTCCAGTACTGGTTATCTTGTACCCAATCACGATTGCTATCGTTATGATTGTCATTGTCAACAAATTTGTTGCCCTTTCAAAACCAGGTATGCAGTTGACAATTGCTGTGGTTACAGTTATTGCCATTGCAAGCGTACTAGGAAGCTCGTTTAAGGTTGAGTTTCTTGCAAATCTTGTTAGCGTTCTTCCTTTTGCCAAGGCATCTCTCCCATGGTTGGTGCCAGCCATTGTTGGAATCTTGCTCTCATTGGTTCTACCAAACAAGCAAGAAAGCGATGTTTTTGAAATGGAATAATCACTTAAATCACTTTTGTAGCCAAGTCTACAGGAGTGATTTTCTTTTTTTATCCGATGATAAATGTGTTATAATAGGTAGCGAAAGAGGTGAAGAAATGAATCAAACAGTAGAATATATCAAAGAACTGACAGCCATTGCGTCGCCAACAGGCTTTACTCGTGAGATTGCGGACTATTTAGTCAAGACTCTAGAAGGTTTTGGTTACCAGCCGGTTCGCACATCCAAGGGCGGTGTCAATGTAACTATTAAAGGTCAAAATGATGAGCAACATCGCTATGTGACTGCCCATGTAGATACGCTTGGTGCTATTGTCCGTGCTGTCAAACCAGACGGCCGTCTCAAAATGGACCGTATCGGTGGCTTTCCTTGGAACATGATTGAAGGAGAAAACTGTACCATTCATGTGGCTAGCACAGGTGAAAAAGTATCAGGAACCATCCTCATCCACCAAACTTCTTGCCATGTCTATAAGGATGCAGGAACTGCAGAACGCACGCAAGACAATATGGAAGTGCGTTTGGACGCCAAAGTAACTAGTGAAAAAGAAACTCGTGCTCTTGGCATTGAGGTCGGTGATTTTATCAGTTTTGACCCACGAACTGTCGTGACAGAGACAGGTTTTATCAAGTCTCGCCATTTGGATGACAAGGTCAGTGCGGCGATTTTGCTCAATCTCCTTCGCATTTATAAGGAAGAGAAGATTGAATTGCCCGTAACAACTCATTTTGCTTTTTCAGTCTTTGAAGAAGTGGGACACGGTGCAAACTCTAACATTCCTGCTCAGGTAGTAGAATATCTGGCTGTGGATATGGGAGCCATGGGAGATGACCAGCAAACAGACGAATATACAGTGTCTATCTGTGTCAAGGATGCTTCTGGACCTTATCACTATGACTTCCGTCAACATTTGGTGGCTTTGGCGAAAGAGCAAGATATTCCATTTAAGCTGGATATCTATCCATTTTATGGTTCGGACGCTTCAGCGGCTATGTCTGCAGGGGCAGAAGTCAAACACGCCCTTCTCGGTGCTGGTATAGAGTCTAGCCATTCCTATGAGCGTACCCATATTGACTCGGTGATCGCAACAGAACGAATGGTCGATGCTTATCTTAAGAGCACGTTGGTGGACTAATATGTGCCTTATTTGTCAGAGAATTGACCTCATCAAGAAGGAAGAAAATCCTTACTTTGTCAAAGAGTTGGAAACAGGCTATCTTGTGGTTGGAGACCACCAGTATTTTGAAGGCTATAGTCTCTTTCTAGCCAAGGAGCATGTCAGCGAATTGCACCATTTGAAAAAGGAGACAAGACTCCGTTTTCTAGAAGAAATGAGTTTAGTCCAAGAGGCAGTTGCCAAGGCCTTTGCTGCTGAGAAAATGAATATCGAACTGCTAGGAAATGGCGATGCTCATCTTCATTGGCATCTGTTTCCACGACGGACAGGTGATATGAATGGTCATGGTCTCAAGGGTCGTGGACCAGTCTGGTGGGTTCCCTTTGAAGAAATGACAGCAGAAACCTGCCAAGCAAAACCGGATGAGATTAAAAGATTAGTCAAACGTTTATCGTCAGAAGTAGATAAACTATTAGAAATAAAGGAGTAGAAATGAAGAAAAGATACCTAGTCTTGACAGCTTTGCTAGCCTTGAGTCTAGCAGCTTGTTCACAAGAAAAAACAAAAAATGAAGATGGAGAAACTAAGACAGAACAGACAGCCAAAGCTGATGGAACAGTCGGTAGTAAGTCTCAAGGAGCTGCCCAGAAGAAAGCAGAAGTGGTCAATAAAGGTGATTACTACAGCATTCAAGGGAAATACGATGAAATCATCGTAGCCAACAAACACTATCCATTGTCTAAAGACTATAATCCAGGGGAAAATCCAACAGCCAAGGCAGAGTTGGTCAAACTCATCAAAGCGATGCAAGAGGCAGGTTTCCCTATTAGTGATCATTACAGTGGTTTTAGAAGTTATGAAACTCAGACCAAGCTCTATCAAGATTATGTCAACCAAGATGGAAAGGCAGCAGCTGACCGTTACTCTGCCCGTCCTGGCTATAGCGAACACCAGACAGGCTTGGCCTTTGATGTGATTGGGACTGATGGTGATTTGGTGACAGAAGAAAAAGCAGCCCAATGGCTCTTGGATCATGCAGCTGATTATGGCTTTGTTGTCCGTTATCTCAAAGGCAAGGAAAAGGAAACAGGCTATATGGCTGAAGAATGGCACCTGCGTTATGTAGGAAAAGAAGCTAAAGAAATTGCTGCAAGTGGTCTCAGTTTGGAAGAATACTATGGCTTTGAAGGCGGAGACTACGTCGATTAATACTCTTCGAAAATCTCTTCAAACCACGTCAGCGTCGCCTTACCTACTGACTGCGTCGGTTCTATTCACAACCTCAAAACAGTGTTTTGAGCTGACTTCGTCAGTTTTATCTGCAACCTCAAAGCTGTACTTTGAGCAGCCTGCGGCTAGCTTCCTAGTTTGCTCTTTGATTTTCATTGAGTACAAAAAGTAAACTTTTCTCTTGCAATTCCAGATAAATAGTGTATAATGGATGGGTATGTGAAAAACATACTTGTGGGAGGTAAAAATCTCTAATTACCGCCAAAACCACAAAGGAGGATTTAAAAATGGCTAAAAAAGTCGAAAAACTTGTAAAATTGCAAATCCCTGCTGGTAAAGCTACACCAGCTCCACCGGTTGGACCTGCTCTTGGTCAAGCTGGTATCAACATCATGGGATTCACAAAAGAGTTCAACGCTCGTACAGCTGACCAAGCTGGTATGATCATTCCAGTTGTTATCTCAGTTTACGAAGATAAATCATTTACTTTCGTTACGAAAACACCACCAGCTGCTGTTCTTTTGAAAAAAGCTGCAGGTGTTGAAAAAGGATCAGGTACACCTAATAAAACTAAAGTTGCTACAGTTACTCGTGCACAAGTACAAGAAATTGCAGAAACTAAGATGCCAGATTTGAACGCAGCAAACGTAGAGTCTGCAATGCGTATGATCGAAGGTACTGCTCGTTCTATGGGATTCACTGTTGTTGACTAATCAATAACACAGTAGAAAATCTCACAGCAGTCTATTAGTTGCTTTTCATACTAGGCAAGTGACTGAGGCTTGTACTTGGGTACAGCAAGGGAGCTTAAGGCCGTAGGAAGAGAAAAATAGTAGACTGAAAACCCGCAAGACTTCATCATTTCGAGAAGTGACGTGGGAGATGAAAATCGATTGAACCACTTACAAGGAGAATAGAAAATGGCTAAAAAAAGCAAACAACTTCGTGCTGCTCTTGAGAAAATCGACAGCACAAAAGCATACAGTGTAGAAGAAGCTGTAGCACTTGCAAAAGAAACTAACTTTGCAAAATTTGATGCAACTGTAGAAGTTGCTTACAACTTGAACATCGACGTTAAAAAAGCTGACCAACAAATCCGTGGAGCAATGGTATTGCCAAACGGTACTGGTAAAACTTCACGTGTTCTTGTTTTCGCACGTGGTGCAAAAGCTGAAGAAGCAAAAGCTGCTGGTGCAGACTTTGTTGGTGAAGATGACCTTGTTGCTAAAATCAACGACGGTTGGTTGGACTTCGACGTAGTTATCGCTACACCTGATATGATGGCTCTTGTTGGACGTCTTGGACGTGTCCTTGGACCACGTAACTTGATGCCAAACCCTAAAACTGGTACTGTAACAATGGATGTTGCTAAAGCAGTTGAAGAGTCTAAAGGTGGTAAAATCACTTACCGTGCTGACCGTGCAGGTAACGTTCAAGCAATCATCGGTAAAGTATCATTTGAAGCTGAAAAATTGGTTGAAAACTTTAAAGCTTTCAACGAAACAATCCAAAAAGCAAAACCAGCTACAGCTAAAGGAACTTACGTAACAAACTTGACTATCACAACTACTCAAGGTGTTGGTATCAAAGTTGACGTAAACTCACTTTAATCAGTAGTTAAAGTAATGTAAAAAAGTTGAAGACGCTATGTCTCAACTTTTTTTGATGTACGACGGGCATGTTGTATAGTAGATGTGTACTATTCTAGTTTCAATCTACTATAGTAGCTCAGAAGTCGGTACTTAAACGTGCTATATCAAAACCAGTCCTTGAAAAACGTGGACTGGTTTCGTGTTTGGATTATTACCTTGAACGACATGCGTTAAAAGTTAGTTGAACCGCCGTATGCCGAACGGCACGTACGGTGGTGTGAGAGGGGCTAGAGATTATCCCCTACTCGATTTCGAAATCTAGTGGAATGAATCTGGAATAGTCCATCGAGCTTTCTAATACTCTTCGAAAATCTCTTCAAACCACGTCAACGTCGCCTTGCCGTGCGTATGGTTACTGACTTCGTCAGTTCTATCCACAACCTCAAAACAGTGTTTTGAGCTGACTACGTCAGTTCCATCTACAACCTCAAAACAGTGTTTTGAGCAACCTGCGGCTAGTTTCCTAGTTTGCTCTTTGGTTTTCATTGAGTATAACACATTGTTAGAAGTTGGTTTAAATTTCCTAATCAGTTTGTTCACATTTACCTTCGATATATTATATCCCATAGTTAAGGTTGGTCATACAGATGATTATAGTCATGGAGCCGTAAAACTTAGTGTTTCTTTAGTTGACAAAGATGCCATGAAAAAAATATTTGTAACTGTAATAGGATATTTTGAAATAAATATAGATGAAAATATCACCGATATTCTATACGTAAATGGTACTGCTATTCTTTATCTTTATTTACGTTCAATTGTTTCAATAGTTTCGGCAATTGATAGCAGTGAAGCAATGTTGCTACCTATCATTAATGTTTTAGAGTTACTAGATAAATCTCAACCTTTTGAAGAAGAATAATTTATTAGCTCACTAAATTGAGGGTAAGGAAAAGTAAAAGCAGTAAGAAAAATGTCTTGCATTATACAGCAACCTTTTGGGAATGAGTGGATGGATTGAATAAAATTTGATTAAGAGTGGATGATTTATCTGTAGATTATTATTGGACAGTTAGTCTTGAAGTAGTCTAAGAATTAGGTTATAATCAGTAGAAGCCTTGCTAATAATGAGGAGGTTAGTTTATGTATAGTAGACTGAATCTAAAATAGTACGAAACAATTGCTAAAACATTTATAGAAATTAATTTTACTTTCCCAATCGATTTGTTCTCATCTTATTTCAATCCGCTATATATTATGGTATCGAATCTTCATCAGAATGATAAAATTAATCAATTGATATCTGATTACAAACAGAATATGAAAGCTTTTTATATCACTATTGAAAAATTTATACGAGATGATGAAAGCCTTAAGTGTTATTTTATAAAGGTTATTTCAAGTCGTTCCAAGGTAACAAGTCTAGATCAGATTGAAGCTGATAAAACGATACAAAGAAAATATTCAAGTGAGCTAAAAAAATTTATTGGATTTTATAATGAGATTATTTGTGAGGAAAATAGTTTCCTACATGTACGAAAGAGGTGGTCGAGTTGGTTTAGGTAGTCGATGCGTGAGTTGATAATTCTCAGGGTATGGACTTCTTTTTCATGAATGAGGTAAAAGAGCAGGTATTGTTTAGAGACAATCATTCTGAGCATATTTTCTGGATAGAGGGAGTATCCGATTTTATGATCAAAGTTAATACCGCCCTCTGGTGAGAAGATGAGTAGGTTGGTAATTTAAACTATTAAACAGAATTTTTGATTAAAAGTATTATTTCATGAGAGAAATCCTAATTTCACAATCCATAGGCAAACGCTTGCATTTCGTTTTTTATTGGACTATAATAGGTTGGTATAAAGCCTTCTGTAGTAATAAAATGTAGAAGGTGTAGAAAGTAAGGATTTAGAATATTTGTAGTTAAAAACACAATGTTGCTATTCCTTACGATAGGGAGATAGATATGGCAATGATAGAAGTGGAACATCTTCAGAAAAATTTTGTGAAGACTGTTAAGGAACCGGGCTTGAAGGGGGCTTTGCGCTCCTTTATTCATCCTGAAAAGCAGACCTTTGAAGCGGTCAAGGATTTGACCTTTGAGGTTCCAAAAGGGCAGATTTTAGGATTTATCGGGGCAAATGGTGCTGGGAAGTCGACAACCATTAAAATGCTGACAGGAATTTTGAAACCAACATCTGGTTTTTGTCGGATTAACGGCAAGATTCCCCAGGACAATCGGCAAGATTATGTCAAAGATATTGGCGTAGTCTTTGGACAACGCACCCAGCTATGGTGGGATTTGGCTCTGCAAGAGACCTACACTGTCTTAAAAGAGATTTATGATGTGCCAGACTCGCTCTTTCATAAGCGTATGGACTTTTTGAATGAAGTCTTGGATTTGAAGGACTTTATCAAGGATCCCGTGCGGACTCTTTCACTGGGACAACGGATGCGGGCGGATATTGCGGCCTCCTTGCTCCACAATCCCAAGGTTCTTTTTTTAGATGAGCCGACCATTGGTTTGGACGTTTCGGTTAAGGATAATATTCGTCGGGCAATTACTCAGATCAATCAAGAGGAAGAAACTACCATTCTTTTGACCACTCACGATTTGAGTGATATTGAGCAACTTTGTGATCGGATTTTCATGATTGACAAGGGGCAAGAGATTTTTGATGGAACGGTGAGCCAACTCAAGGAGACCTTTGGTAAGATGAAGACTCTCTCTTTTGAACTGCTACCAGGTCAAAGTCATCTCGTCTCTCACTATGACGGTCTGTCTGATATGACCATTGATAGACAAGGAAACAGCCTCAACATTGAATTTGATAGTTCTCGCTACCAGTCAGCTGACATTATCAAGCAAACCCTGTCTGATTTTGAAATCCGCGATTTGAAGATGGTGGATACGGATATTGAGGATATTATCCGTCGCTTCTACCGAAAGGAGCTCTAGGATGATCAAATTGTGGAGACGTTATAAACCCTTTATCAATGCAGGGGTTCAGGAGTTGATTACTTACCGAGTCAACTTTATTCTCTATCGGATTGGCGATGTCATGGGGGCTTTTGTGGCCTTTTATCTCTGGAAGGCTGTCTTTGATTCTTCGCAAGAGTCTTTGATTCAGGGCTTCAGTATGGCGGATATCACCCTCTACATCATCATGAGTTTTGTGACCAATCTTCTGACTAGATCCGATTCGTCCTTTATGATTGGGGAGGAGGTCAAGGATGGCTCCATTATCATGCGTTTGTTGCGACCAGTGCATTTTGCGGCCTCCTATCTTTTCACCGAGCTTGGTTCCAAGTGGTTGATTTTTATCAGCGTTGGCCTTCCATTTTTAAGTGTCATTGTCTTGATGAAAATCATATCGGGTCAAGGTATTGTAGAGGTGCTAGGATTAACTGTCATTTATCTTTTTAGCTTAACGCTCGCCTATCTGATTAACTTTTTCTTTAATATTTGCTTTGGATTTTCAGCCTTTGTGTTTAAAAATCTTTGGGGTTCCAACCTACTTAAGACTTCCATAGTGGCTTTTATGTCGGGGAGTTTGATTCCCTTGGCATTTTTTCCAAAGGTTGTTTCAGATATTCTCTCCTTTTTGCCTTTTTCATCCTTGATTTATACTCCAGTTATGATCATTGTTGGAAAATACGATGCCAGTCAGATTCTTCAGGCACTCCTTTTGCAGTTCTTCTGGCTCTTAGTGATGGTGGGATTGTCTCAGTTAATTTGGAAACGGGTCCAGTCCTTTATCACCATTCAAGGAGGTTAGTATGAAAAAATATCAACGAATGCATCTGATTTTTATCAGACAATACATCAAACAAATCATGGAATATAAGGTAGATTTTGTGGTTGGTGTCTTGGGAGTCTTTCTGACTCAAGGCTTGAATCTCTTGTTTCTCAATGTCATCTTTCAACATATTCCATTCCTAGAAGGCTGGACCTTTCAAGAGATAGCTTTCATTTATGGATTTTCCTTGATTCCCAAGGGAATGGACCATCTCTTTTTTGACAATCTCTGGGCACTAGGGCAACGCCTAGTCCGAAAAGGGGAGTTTGACAAGTATCTGACTCGTCCCATCAATCCTCTCTTTCACATCCTAGTTGAAACCTTTCAGATTGATGCCTTGGGTGAACTCTTAGTCGGTGGTATTTTATTGGGAACAACAGTGACCAGCATTGTTTGGACTCTTCCAAAATTCCTGCTTTTCCTAGTTTGTATTCCTTTTGCGACCTTGATTTATACTTCTCTTAAAATCGCAACAGCCAGTATCGCCTTTTGGACTAAGCAGTCAGGCGCCATGATTTACATCTTCTATATGTTCAATGACTTTGCTAAGTATCCGATTTCTATTTACAATTCTCTTCTTCGTTGGTTGATTAGCTTTATCGTGCCTTTCGCCTTTACAGCCTACTATCCAGCTAGCTATTTCTTACAGGAAAAGGATGTGTTCTTTAACGTAGGAGGTTTGATGTTGATTTCTCTGGTTTTCTTTGTTATTTCCCTTAAACTTTGGGATAAGGGCTTAGATTCCTACGAAAGTGCGGGTTCGTAAAAGCTAAAGTAAGACTAAAATCAAGAAAGAAACTTATGATGTTTGTAATTGAAGAAGTCAAGGATGAAAATCAAAAAAAGGCAGTTGTCGCTGAGGTTTTGAAGGATTTGCCAGAATGGTTTGGAATCCCAGAAAGCACACAAGCCTATATAGAAGGAACCACGACACTGCAAGTTTGGACCGCCTATCAGGAGAGTGATTTGACTAGATTTGTAAGCTTATCCTATTCGAGTGAAGATTGTGCAGAGATTGATTGTCTCGGCGTAAAAAAGCTTATCAAGGTAGAAAAATTGGGAGCCAATTGCTTGCTACTTTAGAGAGTGAAGCTCGTAAAAAAGTTGGTTATCTGCAGGTCAAAACAGTGGCAGAAGGTTCTAATAAAGATTATGATCGAACAAATGACTTTTATCGAGGTCTTGGCTTTAAAAAGTTAGAGATTTTTCCTCAACTATGGAATCCGCAAAATCCTTGTCAGATTTTGATTAAAAAGCTTGAATAATATTACTTGACATCTATTCTCAGAGTGCTATACTGTAAGTGTAATCGCCGATTTAGCTTAGTTGGTAGAGCAAGGCACTCGTAAAGCCTAGGTTATAGGTAGATAAACGACTGAGGATTTGAAAAAATAGATAGGTAGAAGATAACCGTTAAGCCTTACTCTTAGCGGTTATTTATATTGTTTAATAGCGCTAATATTTTATCAATTATGCCTGTTTTCGTGTTTCTGGTAGTTGTTCAAGTTTATTGCTACTATTTTTGATGGTATGAATGTGCTTATAATGTATCCCGGTTAACGAAAGTTTTGGACTTATACTCTTCGAAAATCTCTTCAAACCACGTCAACGTCGCCTTGCCGTGCGTATGGTTACTGACTTCGTCAGTTCTATCCACAACCTCAAAACAGTGTTTTGAGCTGACTACGTCAGTTCCATCTACAACCTCAAAACACTGTTTTGAGCAATCTGCGGCTAGTTTCCTAGTTTGCTCTTTGATTTTCATTGAGTACTAATCTTATTTTTTAATGTGTGCTAAAAAATAAATTAACTAATGTTAATTTTTTTGACTTAAATTTTTTTAAATGATATACTGTTTTTATAGAGAGATAACAATTATATATAAATGTACTACTCTATTTCCTAGATAATACTTAGTAAAACTTTTTATAACAAAGGCTAGCAAAGTTAAAGTTTATTATCTATTGGAAGTTATATAAATATGTAAGGAATTAAAATGAAAAAAAGTACAGTATTGTCATTAACCACAGCTGCAGTTATTTTAGCAGCCTATGCCCCTAATGAGGTAGTCTTAGCAGACACATCTAGCTCTGAAGATGCTTTAAACATCTCTGATAAAGAAAAAGTAGCAGAAAATAAAGAGAAACATGAAAATATCCATAGTGCTATGGAAACTTCACAGGATTTTAAAGAGAAGAAAACAGCAGTCATTAAGGAAAAAGAAGTTGTTAGTAAAAATCCTGTGATAGACAATAACACTAGCAATGAAGAAGCAAAAATCAAAGAAGAAAATTCCAATAAATCCCAAGGAGATTATACGGACTCATTTGTGAATAAAAACACAGAAAATCCCAAAAAAGAAGATAAAGTTGTCTATATTGCTGAATTTAAAGATAAAGAATCTGGAGAAAAAGCAATCAAGGAACTATCCAGTCTTAAGAATACAAAAGTTTTATATACTTATGATAGAATTTTTAACGGTAGTGCCATAGAAACAACTCCAGATAACTTGGACAAAATTAAACAAATAGAAGGTATTTCATCGGTTGAAAGGGCACAAAAAGTCCAACCCATGATGAATCATGCCAGAAAGGAAATTGGAGTTGAGGAAGCTATTGATTACCTAAAGTCTATCAATGCTCCGTTTGGGAAAAATTTTGATGGTAGAGGTATGGTCATTTCAAATATCGATACTGGAACAGATTATAGACATAAGGCTATGAGAATCGATGATGATGCCAAAGCCTCAATGAGATTTAAAAAAGAAGACTTAAAAGGCACTGATAAAAATTATTGGTTGAGTGATAAAATCCCTCATGCGTTCAATTATTATAATGGTGGCAAAATCACTGTAGAAAAATATGATGATGGAAGGGATTATTTTGACCCACATGGGATGCATATTGCAGGGATTCTTGCTGGAAATGATACTGAACAAGACATCAAAAACTTTAACGGCATAGATGGAATTGCACCTAATGCACAAATTTTCTCTTACAAAATGTATTCTGACGCAGGATCTGGGTTTGCGGGTGATGAAACAATGTTTCATGCTATTGAAGATTCTATCAAACACAACGTTGATGTTGTTTCGGTATCATCTGGTTTTACAGGAACAGGTCTTGTAGGTGAGAAATATTGGCAAGCTATTCGGGCATTAAGAAAAGCAGGCATTCCAATGGTTGTCGCTACGGGTAACTATGCGACTTCTGCTTCAAGTTCTTCATGGGATTTAGTAGCAAATAATCATCTGAAAATGACCGACACTGGAAATGTAACACGAACTGCAGCACATGAAGATGCGATAGCGGTCGCTTCTGCTAAAAATCAAACAGTTGAGTTTGATAAAGTTAACATAGGTGGAGAAAGTTTTAAATACAGAAATATAGGGGCCTTTTTCGATAAGAGTAAAATCACAACAAATGAAGATGGAACAAAAGCTCCTAGTAAATTAAAATTTGTATATATAGGCAAGGGGCAAGACCAAGATTTGATAGGTTTGGATCTTAGGGGCAAAATTGCAGTAATGGATAGAATTTATACAAAGGATTTAAAAAATGCTTTTAAAAAAGCTATGGATAAGGGTGCACGCGCCATTATGGTTGTAAATACTGTAAATTACTACAATAGAGATAATTGGACAGAGCTTCCAGCTATGGGATATGAAGCGGATGAAGGTACTAAAAGTCAAGTGTTTTCAATTTCAGGAGATGATGGTGTAAAGCTATGGAACATGATTAATCCTGATAAAAAAACTGAAGTCAAAAGAAATAATAAAGAAGATTTTAAAGATAAATTGGAGCAATACTATCCAATTGATATGGAAAGTTTTAATTCCAACAAACCGAATGTAGGTGACGAAAAAGAGATTGACTTTAAGTTTGCACCTGACACAGACAAAGAACTCTATAAAGAAGATATCATCGTTCCAGCAGGATCTACATCTTGGGGGCCAAGAATAGATTTACTTTTAAAACCCGATGTTTCAGCACCTGGTAAAAATATTAAATCCACGCTTAATGTTATTAATGGCAAATCAACTTATGGCTATATGTCAGGAACTAGTATGGCGACTCCAATCGTGGCAGCTTCTACTGTTTTGATTAGACCGAAATTAAAGGAAATGCTTGAAAGACCTGTATTGAAAAATCTTAAGGGAGATGACAAAATAGATCTTACAAGTCTTACAAAAATTGCCCTACAAAATACTGCGCGACCTATGATGGATGCAACTTCTTGGAAAGAAAAAAGTCAATACTTTGCATCACCTAGACAACAGGGAGCAGGCCTAATTAATGTGGCCAATGCTTTGAGAAATGAAGTTGTAGCAACTTTCAAAAACACTGATTCTAAAGGTTTGGTAAACTCATATGGTTCCATTTCTCTTAAAGAAATAAAAGGTGATAAAAAATACTTTACAATCAAGCTTCACAATACATCAAACAGACCTTTGACTTTTAAAGTTTCAGCATCAGCGATAACTACAGATTCTCTAACTGACAGATTAAAACTTGATGAAACATATAAAGATGAAAAATCTCCAGATGGTAAGCAAATTGTTCCAGAAATTCACCCAGAAAAAGTCAAAGGAGCAAATATCACATTTGAGCATGATACTTTCACTATAGGCGCAAATTCTAGCTTTGATTTGAATGCGGTTATAAATGTTGGAGAGGCCAAAAACAAAAATAAATTTGTAGAATCATTTATTCATTTTGAGTCAGTGGAAGAAATGGAAGCTCTAAACTCCAACGGGAAGAAAATAAACTTCCAACCTTCTTTGTCGATGCCTCTAATGGGATTTGCTGGGAATTGGAACCACGAACCAATCCTTGATAAATGGGCTTGGGAAGAAGGGTCAAGATCAAAAACACTGGGAGGTTATGATGATGATGGTAAACCGAAAATTCCAGGAACCTTAAATAAGGGAATTGGTGGAGAACATGGTATAGATAAATTTAATCCAGCAGGAGTTATACAAAATAGAAAAGATAAAAATACAACATCCCTGGATCAAAATCCAGAATTATTTGCTTTCAATAACGAAGGGATCAACGCTCCATCATCAAGTGGTTCTAAGATTGCTAACATTTATCCTTTAGATTCAAATGGAAATCCTCAAGATGCTCAACTTGAAAGAGGATTAACACCTTCTCCACTTGTATTAAGAAGTGCAGAAGAAGGATTGATTTCAATAGTAAATACAAATAAAGAGGGAGAAAATCAAAGAGACTTAAAAGTCATTTCGAGAGAACACTTTATTAGAGGAATTTTAAATTCTAAAAGCAATGATGCAAAGGGAATCAAATCATCTAAACTAAAAGTTTGGGGTGACTTGAAGTGGGATGGACTCATCTATAATCCTAGAGGTAGAGAAGAAAATGCACCAGAAAGTAAGGATAATCAAGATCCTGCTACTAAGATAAGAGGTCAATTTGAACCGATTGCGGAAGGTCAATATTTCTATAAATTTAAATATAGATTAACTAAAGATTACCCATGGCAGGTTTCCTATATTCCTGTAAAAATTGATAACACCGCCCCTAAGATTGTTTCGGTTGATTTTTCAAATCCTGAAAAAATTAAGTTGATTACAAAGGATACTTATCATAAGGTAAAAGATCAGTATAAGAATGAAACGCTATTTGCGAGAGATCAAAAAGAACATCCTGAAAAATTTGACGAGATTGCGAACGAAGTTTGGTATGCTGGCGCCGCTCTTGTTAATGAAGATGGAGAGGTTGAAAAAAATCTTGAAGTAACTTACGCAGGTGAGGGTCAAGGAAGAAATAGAAAACTTGATAAAGACGGAAATACCATTTATGAAATTAAAGGTGCGGGAGATTTAAGGGGAAAAATCATTGAAGTCATTGCATTAGATGGTTCTAGCAATTTCACAAAGATTCATAGAATTAAATTTGCTAATCAGGCTGATGAAAAGGGGATGATTTCCTATTATCTAGTAGATCCTGATCAAGATTCATCTAAATATCAAAAGCTTGGCGAGATTGCAGAATCTAAATTTAAAAATTTAGGAAATGGAAAAGAGGGTAGTCTAAAAAAAGATACAACTGGGGTAGAACATCATCATCAAGAAAATGAAGAGTCTATTAAAGAAAAATCTAGTTTTACTATTGATAGAAATATTTCAACAATTAGAGACTTTGAAAATAAAGACTTAAAGAAACTCATTAAAAAGAAATTTAGAGAAGTTGATGATTTTACAAGTGAAACTGGTAAGAGAATGGAGGAATACGATTATAAATACGATGATAAAGGAAATATAATAGCCTACGATGATGGGACTGATCTAGAATATGAAACTGAGAAACTTGACGAAATCAAATCAAAAATTTATGGTGTTCTAAGTCCGTCTAAAGATGGACACTTTGAAATTCTTGGAAAGATAAGTAATGTTTCTAAAAATGCCAAGGTATATTATGGGAATAACTATAAATCTATAGAAATCAAAGCGACCAAGTATGATTTCCACTCAAAAACGATGACATTTGATCTATACGCTAATATTAATGATATTGTGGATGGATTAGCTTTTGCAGGAGATATGAGATTATTTGTTAAAGATAATGATCAGAAAAAAGCTGAAATTAAAATTAGAATGCCTGAAAAAATTAAGGAAACTAAATCAGAATATCCCTATGTATCAAGTTATGGGAATGTCATAGAATTAGGGGAAGGAGATCTTTCAAAAAACAAACCAGACAATTTAACTAAAATGGAATCTGGTAAAATCTATTCTGATTCAGAAAAACAACAATATCTGTTAAAGGATAATATCATTCTAAGAAAAGGCTATGCACTAAAAGTGACTACCTATAATCCTGGAAAAACGGATATGTTAGAAGGAAATGGAGTCTATAGCAAGGAAGATATAGCAAAAATACAAAAGGCCAATCCTAATCTAAGAGCCCTTTCAGAAACAACAATTTATGCTGATAGTAGAAATGTTGAAGATGGAAGAAGTACCCAATCTGTATTAATGTCGGCTTTGGACGGCTTTAACATTATAAGGTATCAAGTGTTTACATTTAAAATGAACGATAAAGGGGAAGCTATCGATAAAGACGGAAATCTTGTGACAGATTCTTCTAAACTTGTATTATTTGGTAAGGATGATAAAGAATACACTGGAGAGGATAAGTTCAATGTAGAAGCTATAAAAGAAGATGGCTCCATGTTATTTATTGATACCAAACCAGTAAACCTTTCAATGGATAAGAACTACTTTAATCCATCTAAATCTAATAAAATTTATGTACGAAATCCAGAATTTTATTTAAGAGGTAAGATTTCTGATAAGGGTGGTTTTAACTGGGAATTGAGAGTTAATGAATCGGTTGTAGATAATTATTTAATCTACGGAGATTTACACATTGATAACACTAGAGATTTTAATATTAAGCTGAATGTTAAAGACGGTGACATCATGGACTGGGGAATGAAAGACTATAAAGCAAACGGATTTCCAGATAAGGTAACAGATATGGATGGAAATGTTTATCTTCAAACTGGCTATAGCGATTTGAATGCTAAAGCAGTTGGAGTCCACTATCAGTTTTTATATGATAATGTTAAACCCGAAGTAAACATTGATCCTAAGGGAAATACTAGTATCGAATATGCTGATGGAAAATCTGTAGTCTTTAACATCAATGATAAAAGAAATAATGGATTCGATGGTGAGATTCAAGAACAACATATTTATATAAATGGAAAAGAATATACATCATTTAATGATATTAAACAAATAATAGACAAGACACTAAACATTAAGATTGTTGTAAAAGATTTTGCAAGAAATACAACCGTAAAAGAATTCATTTTAAATAAAGATACGGGAGAGGTAAGTGAATTAAAACCTCATAGGGTAACTGTGACCATTCAAAATGGAAAAGAAATGAGTTCAACGATAGTGTCGGAAGAAGATTTTATTTTACCTGTTTATAAGGGTGAATTAGAAAAAGGATACCAATTTGATGGTTGGGAAATTTCTGGTTTCGAAGGTAAAAAAGACGCTGGCTATGTTATTAATCTATCAAAAGATACCTTTATAAAACCTGTATTCAAGAAAATAGAGGAGAAAAAGGAGGAAGAAAATAAACCTACTTTTGATGTATCGAAAAAGAAAGATAACCCACAAGTAAACCATAGTCAATTAAATGAAAGTCACAGAAAAGAGGATTTACAAAGAGAAGAGCATTCACAAAAATCTGATTCAACTAAGGATGTTACAGCTACAGTTCTTGATAAAAACAATATCAGTAGTAAATCAACTACTAACAATCCTAATAAGTTGCCAAAAACTGGAACAGCAAGCGGAGCCCAGACACTATTAGCTGCCGGAATAATGTTTATAGTAGGAATTTTTCTTGGATTGAAGAAAAAAAATCAAGATTAAGATAAAAGCTATAGAAAAAAATGGTTTATGTACTGAGATTAGATAGTGAGGTGATGACATAGTTTTGTGAAAATAGCCATTTATAACTCAATTATTTAGTTTACTTTACTTTACTAGTGATACTATTTGGAGTTATTAATGGACTTAGTTTATATAACTAATGAATTGATTGAAAGGGTTAGTATTGACAATATTGGTCATATTGACTAGAAAATAGAGTCTATCAAAATTTAAAGGCTAATAGAGGTGATGAGACAATTTCGGCTCTTTGTCAACTGTAGTGGGTTGAAGTCAGCTAAGCTCGAGAAAGGACAAATTTTGTCCTTTCTTTTTTGATATTCAGAGCGATAAAAATCCGTTTTTTGAAGTTTTCAAAGTTTCGAAAACCAAAGGCATTGCGCTTGATAAGTTTGATGAGATTATTGGTCGCTTCCAGTTTGGCATTAGAATAGTGTAGTTGAAGGGCATTGACAATCTTCTCTTTATCTTTGAGGAAGGTTTTAGAGGATGAACTTGATTCAGATTGTCCTCAATGAGTCCGAAAAATTTGTCAGGCTCCTTATTCTGAAAGTGAAAAAGCAAGAGTTGATAGAGATTATAGTGGTGTTTCAAGTCTTCTGAATAGCTCAAAAGTTTATCTATAGTAGATTGAAACTAGAATAGTACACCTCTGCTTCTAAAACATTGTTAGAAATCGATTTGACTGTCCTGAATGATTTGTCCTGTTATTATTTCATTTTACTATAAATCCACGTTTACGAATCTCTTTCCACACTTGTTCAATGGGGTTCATCTCTGGTGTGTATGGAGGAATAAATGCAAAACCAATATTAGTCGGAATCTTTAAGGTACTTGATTTATGCCATATAGCATTGTCCATAACGAGTAAAAGATAATCATCTGGATAAGCTTGTGAAAGCTCCTATTCCTAAAGCCCCTTTATAACCTCTTGCGAGAGAGACTATTGACTCAGCCCTTACTTCATGCGGATGAAACTTCTTATAGGGTGCTAGAGAGTGATAGTCAGCTGACTTACTATTGGACTTTTTTGTCAGGTAAAGCAGAGAAACAAGGGATTACGCTTTACCACCATGATCAGTGTCGAAGTGGTTCAGTAGTACAAGAATTCCTAGGAGATTATTCTGGCTATGTTCATTGTGATATGTTGCGGCAGTAACTTAGGACTTTAGTCCTCTAGTTCTGCCTATGCGATAGCAGTCCAAGGTTTAGGAGTAAGGCGACGCTAAGCTTGGTAAACTGCGAACAGCTAGAAGCTTATCGTCAACTGGAAGAAGCTGCACTTGTTGGATGTTGGGCGCATGTGAGAAGGAAGTTTTTTGAAGTGCCCCCCAAGCAAGCAGATAAATCATCCTTAGGAGCTAAAGGTTTAGCTTATTGTGATCAGTTATTTTCCTTGGAAAGAGACTGGGAGGCTTTGCCAGCTGATGAACGACTACAGAAACGTCAAGAACATCTCCAGCCCCTAATGGAAGACTTCTTTGCTTGGTGCCGCCGTCAGTCAGTTTTAGCAGGTTCAAAACTAGGAAGGGCAATTGAATACAGCCTCAAGTATGAAGAAACCTTTAAGACCATTTTGAAAGACGGACATCTGGTCCTTTCCAATAATCTAGCTGAACGCGCCATTAAATCATTGGTTATGGGACGGAGTAAAAGAGTCCAGTGGACTCTTTTAGCCTAAGCTCAGTTTAAAAAAGCGAGGGTGGTTATTTTCTCAAAGTTTTGAAGGAGCTAAAGCAAGAGCTATTATTATGAGTTTGTTGGAAACAGCTAAACGTCATCAATTATAGTGCGTTGAATCTATAACAGTACGCATCGACTGCTAAAACATTTCTATAAATCAATTTTCCTTTCCTAATCGATTTGTTCATATCTTATTTCAATCCATTATAAATAGCGAGAAATATCTATCCTATCTTCTAGAATGTCTTCCAAACGAGGAAACTCTCGTAAACAAAGAGGTTTTAGAGGCTTATTTACCATGGACTAAAGTTGTACAAGAAAAGTGCAAATAAGAAATCTCCAGATTAGGAACTATCCGTGAGTTCACTAATCTGGAGATTTTTCAATAGACTTCGTTATTGGGCGGTTACGATATGATCACTGACTTCGTCAGTCTTATCTACAACCTCAAAACAGTGTTTTGAGCAACCTGCGACTAGCTTCCTAGTTTACTCTTTGATTTTCATTGAATATTAGAACAGAAAAAATGCTTGGAGTATTTGTTTGTGTGTTTATTTTTATATAACAAACTATAAACAAAATAAAAATATAAAAAAAGAGACAAAAAAGAACAGAAAGTAATTGACAACGGTTTCATATAGTGTTATACTTATGGCATAAAGTTAATGGAAAGAAGGGAAAAACTTATGGTATTAGATTATTTCTTTGACAAAAACCTTGTGTTTTGCTTAGAAGCGGATAGTCAAGAACAACTCTTTGATCAGGTTGCAACTTTATTGGAAGAACGAGAAATTGTCACTCCAACTTATCGTGAAGCCTTGATCACGCGTGAAAAGTCATTTCCAACTGGTTTAGATATGGAATTTCTAGGAAAGGACTTGCCAAATGTAGCGATTCCTCACACAGATATTGTTCATAATCTAGCTGAGAAAGTGGTGGTTGTTCGATTAGAAAAACCAATAACTTTTCACAATATGATAGCTCCTGATAAGGAAGTAGAAGTATCCCTACTCTTCTTTATCATTAATAATTCAAGTTCAAGTCAAACGAACATTCTTGCTCAGTTAATGGACTTCTTCACAGGAAATGGTCATCTTGAAGACCTATCAAAAATTTCTGAACCAGAAGCCCTTTATACTTACATTGCTGAAGCAACCGCTTAATCTTGTCTATTAAAAAATAAAATCGGAGGAAATCTAAATGATTAAAATTCTTGCTGCCTGCGGTGCAGGTGTTAACTCAAGTCACCAAATTAAAAGTGCTCTAGAAGAAGAACTTTCAAACCGTGGTTATGATGTTCACTGTGATGCAGTCATGGTGAAAGATGTAAACGAAGACCTTATGAAAGGTTACGATATCTTTACACCAATCGCTGCAACAGACCTTGGTTTTGAACCAGGTATCCCAGTTATCGAAGCTGGGCCAATCTTATTCCGTATCCCAGCAATGAGCGCTCCAGTATTTGACAATATTGAAGCAGCTATTAAAGAACACGGATTAAGCTAATTCTAATTTGTTAACATTCATATAACATCAAAAAGGGAGGAACTGTTATGGATGCAATCTTTGACCTAATCGGAAAGGTTTTCAATCCCATCTTAGAAATGGGTGGACCTGTCATCATGTTAATCATTTTGACAGTATTGGCTTTACTTTTTGGAGTGAAATTCTCCAAAGCGCTTGAAGGTGGTATCAAACTTGCCATCGCTCTTACAGGTATCGGTGCTATCATCGGTATGCTAAACACTGCTTTCTCAGCATCACTAGCAAAATTCGTTGAAAACACTGGTATCCAATTGAGTATTACCGACGTTGGTTGGGCACCACTTGCTACAATCACTTGGGGTTCTGCTTGGACACTATACTTCTTGCTCATCATGTTGATTGTCAACATAGTGATGCTAGCTATGAAGAAAACAGATACACTTGATGTCGATATCTTTGATATCTGGCACTTGTCTATCACAGGTCTCTTGATTAAATGGTATGCTGATAACAATGGTGTGAGTCAAGGGGTTTCACTCTTTATTGCTACAGCAGCTATCGTCCTTGTCGGTGTGTTGAAAATTATCAACTCTGACTTGATGAAACCTACATTTGATGACCTTCTTAACGCCCCAAGTTCATCACCAATGACATCAACTCACATGAACTACATGATGAACCCAGTTATCATGGTTTTGGATAAGATTTTTGAAAAATTCTTCCCAGGCCTTGATAAATATGACTTTGATGCTGCTAAATTGAACAAGAAAATCGGTTTCTGGGGATCTAAATTCTTCATCGGTTTCATCCTTGGTATCGTTATCGGTATTATGGGAACTCCACATCCAATTGCAGGTGTTGCAGATGCAGATAAATGGCGTCTTGTTATCAAAGGATGGTTGTCTCTTGGTTTGACTGCCGGTGTATCTTTGGAACTCTTCTCACTTATCGGTTCATGGTTCATCGCAGCCGTAGAACCACTATCACAAGGTATTACAAACGTTGCTACTAAACGTCTTCAAGGACGTAAATTCAATATCGGTCTTGACTGGCCATTCATCGCTGGTCGTGCTGAAATCTGGGCTTGTGCCAACGTACTTGCACCAATCATGTTGATTGAAGCAGTGCTTCTTTCAAAAGTTGGAAATGGTATCTTGCCACTTGCAGGTATCATCGCTATGGGTGTTACTCCAGCTCTCTTGGTTGTAACTCGTGGTAAATTGCTCCGTATGATTATCTTCGGAACACTCTTGTTGCCACTCTTCCTTCTTTCAGGTACACTTATTGCACCATTTGCAACAGAACTTGCTAAAGGTGTAGGTGCCTTCCCAGAAGGTGTGAGCCAAACTCAATTGATTACTCACTCTACTCTTGAAGGACCAATCGAAAAACTTCTTGGTTGGACAATTGGTAACACTACAACTGGTGATATCAAAGCAATCCTTGGTGCAGTAGTCTTCCTTGTATTCTATATCGGTATCTTTGCTTGGTACAGAAAACAAATGATCAAACGTAACGAAGAGTACGCAGCAAAAGCAAAATAATGCGCTCCTATAAAATATAAACTCAATGAAAATCAAAGAGCAAACTAGGAAGCTAGCCGCAGGTTGCTCAAAACACTGTTTTGAGGTTGTGGATAGAACTGACGAAGTCAGCTCAAAACATGGTTTTGAGGTTGTAGATGAAACTGACGAAGTCAGTAACCATACCTACGGCAAGGTGAAGCTGACGTGGTTTGAAGAGATTTTAGAAGAGTATTAATGATAGATAAAGTGGTCAGGAACCTACTCCTGACCTTTTTCTTTTGCAAAATGACAAAAATCATAATTTTTTTGACAACTATACTTGTCAAAAAGAAAAAGATATGTTACAATGAATTCAAGTTAAGAAATAGGAAGCAGAAAGGAGTTATAATGTGGGTACTAGGATTTATACTATTTATGATTTTCTTTTATTCTAATAATTCTAAAAAAATCAAGAAACTAGAGAATAAAATCAAAAGACTTGAGCGAAAAGAGAAAGGAAACGCAGAAATGTCGAGATTATTACAAGAAATGATTGGAAAGGAACCAATTATAACGGGAGTGTATATTGGGCCAGATAACTGGGAAGTTGTGGATGTTGATGAGGAATGGGTAAAGCTACGACGTGTAGATAATACGGGAAAAGAAAAATTCAAGTTGCAACGTATTGAGGATATCCAAACCGTTGAATTTGACGGAGAGTAGGTGTGTAACATGCAACTAAAAAATCGTCTAAAAGAGCTTCGAGCTCGCGATGGTCTCAATCAAACCGACCTAGCCAAACTGGCAGGGGTTTCCAGACAGACCATTAGCCTACTAGAACGGGATGAGTACACCCCATCCATTATCATTGCCCTGAAAATATCTCAAATTTTCAACGAAACAGTCGAATCGGTATTTCGTTTGGAGGAGGACGAGTGATGAACAAGTATAAAGTGATTTATTATGTAGTGGTCATAGCTTTATTAGTCAGCGTATTTCTACTGATTGGGATGGACCTAAGCTGGTTTAATCCCTATCAAAGCGACCAATTTGTTTGGGTCTACTTTGCTCTCATCCCAGTAATTGAATGGATTGAAAAGAAATCCAAAAATCTAGCAAGTGAAAAAGGAGAATGAATATGAAAAAGAAACGTAGATTGTTATTTTTGATGTCTATTGTCTTGGGGGGTTCTTGGGCATGTTTGTAGGGATGTTTAAGGCACGTGTCGAATCCCACGAAATTATTTTAGATGTAAAAGCCTTGATGCCATGGATATCAGCTATTTGTTTACTGATAGGTTTCATTAGTATGTTTTTGACTTTCAATTTCTTAAAGAAAAGCAGAAAATTTCATTCTTTGTATCAAGAGGAAATGGATGACGATCTGAATGAAACCTATTATGTGCAAATGTATCGGAATCTTGAGTTTGGAACCATTGCTTTTAATATTACAGGTGTAGCGATTCCATTGGCTATTTTTATTTCATTAAGTGAGGTGATTATATTGCATACAAACCCTCAAACATTTTTCCTTTCTTTCTTACTCTTTGTGGTATTCTTAGTCGCTCAAAAATCTCTTTTTAAAACCATTGCGATTGTTCGTCAGTTTGATTTGGAATTTTTCGCTACACCAAAGGATGTCTTGAACTATATAAATTCTTATGATGAAGGGGAGCGTCAGGCTAATTTGGAACAGAGTTTTCGAATTTTATTCCAATTACACCAATATGTCTTACCAGCCTTATATATTTTTCTTATTATCATTTCTTTCTTGACAGGAGAGATTCAGTTACTAGCTTTCTTGCTTGTAGGAGCCATCCATGTTTATATCAATGTGATGCAGTTACCTATGGTAAAACGTTATTTCAAATAAAGGAGTTATCTATGAAATTACTTAAAAACCTTGGCTGGATTCTTCTAGCCCTTCTATCCTTTTTATTTATCTATGGCTTTATTCAGGGGCTCGCGACTGCGTCGCTTGCTTTAGGCGCTTCACCCTATGCTGTTACTCTACTCTATGTGGCCTTGGCTGGAGTATATGTGTACGGCATTTACAAATGGTATCAGAAGGCTCCTGTTCATATTGAGAAGAGCGGCTTTAATCGATTTATTTGGCTTCCTGTCTTGGTTTGGTTCTTATCTCTGGTCGTTCAATTCTTCTTGCCAGATGATCCTTCAGTAAATCAGCAAATAGCGACAGACTTGACCTTGTCTCAACCACTTTTCTCATTCTTTGCTGTGGTTATTTTTGCTCCTTTGACGGAAGAGATTGTTTTTAGAGGGATGTTAGCACGCTATCTCTTTCCTAAGCAGGACAATAGTAAACGAACCCTGATTTTTCTTCTGGTATCTAGTCTTCTATTTGCCTTGATTCATTTTCCAGGTGATGTGCAACAATTTTTTGTCTATTTTAGCCTTGGTTTTAGTTTGGGTTTGGCTTACATTAGCAGAAAAGGTCTGGTCTACAGTATTTCTCTTCACGCTTTGAATAATTTAGTCGGCTTTTTGATGATTCTCATGCTATAATAGAGTCAGGAGGTCACATGAAACGAGTAATTTTATTAGCAGTGATTCAGGCAGTCGTTCTATTTTTCATCATTGGAGCGCTAGCTTATGCCTTCAAAGGCGATTTCTTCTATAACTATCTAGCAGTTGTCTTTGCTCCTATTGCAGGTGTACTGCGTTTTGGGACGGCTTACATAACGGAAATTGTCTTGCCTCGAAAGGCAGCCGAAATCGCTGAAAAGCGTAAAGCAGGCAAAAATTCAAAATAAAAGAGTCCGGTGAAGTTCATCGGATTTTTGTATTATACTCAATGAAAATCAAAGAGCAAACTAGGAAGCTAGCCGCAGGTTGCTCAAAACA
>OCLW01000150.1_pt1 | contig 128523 bp, 114 predicted proteins | sample 1496041 | NCBI WGS metagenome assembly OCLW01 (sample SAMN04168690, study PRJEB22393) | synthetic metagenome | isolation source: purchased from BEI Resources HM-276D | reverse complement strand
TTGGGGCCTTAGCTCAGCTGGGAGAGCGCCTGCCTTGCACGCAGGAGGTCAGCGGTTCGATCCCGCTAGGCTCCATCTAATAGAGAAAGCTTACATCATATGATGTAAGCTTTTTTTTTGTTTAAAAAGACAACTTTCATACTTGTCATTTAAAATGGAGAAAACGTGAAAATAAAGGATGGGGATAATTATGAAAGTTGTTATTGCATCTGATTCATATAAAGAAAGCTTAAAAGCTATAGAAGTATGTGAAGCTATTGAAAGAGGTTTTGGAGCAATTTTTCCTAAAGCAGAGTATGTAAAAATACCAATTGGAGACGGAGGGGAAGGAACGGTTGATTCCCTTGTTGATGCTACAAGCGGGAGGATTATATCATTTCATGTGACAGGACCGCTTAGAGAGAGCGTACAAGCCTTTTACGGTATGTCTAAAGATAAAAAGACAGCGTTTATTGAAATGGCAGCAGCATCAGGCTTACAACACGTTCCAGCTAAAAAGCGAAACCCACTTATTACGACGACGAAAGGAACAGGAGAACTTATACTACATGCGCTAGACGAAGGAGCTGAGCATATCATTTTAGGACTGGGAGGAAGTGCTACAAATGATGGAGGAGCGGGTATGTTGTCAGCTTTAGGAGTCAGGTTTATAAATGGAAAAGGAGAAGTAATAGAGCCGTCTGGTGGAACGTTACATTCGATTGTCTCTATTGATTTTTCACAAATGGATTCACGCTTAAAGCATATAAAGATAGAAGCAGCATGTGATGTAGATAATCCGTTAGTTGGAATAAGAGGAGCATCTTTCGTATTTGGGCGACAAAAGGGTGCGGATGAAGAGATGATGAAAGAGCTGGATGAGAATTTAAAGCATTATGCGCATATCCTTAAACAATACCTATTTTGCGACGTATCTAAAATACCTGGTGCAGGAGCTGCAGGAGGTATGGGAGCAGCTGTTATTGCAGTGCTGAAGGGAAGCTTGCGGAGGGGAATTGAAATTGTATTAGATTATACAAATTTTGATAAGCATATAGAAGGTGCAGATTTAATTATAACTGGCGAAGGGAGAATAGATGAACAAACAGCATATGGAAAGGCCCCAGTAGGTGTTGCGGAGCGTGCAAAGCTTTTTCATATTCCTGTCATTGCGATTGGGGGATCAGTATCTCCGAATTACTCGGCTGTTCATGAAAAAGGAATTGATGCAGTATTTAGTATTACAACAAGTCCGACGACATTAGAGGAGGCATATAAAGTAGCAGAAGAGAATATTGAAATGACAGCAAAGAATATTGCAGCAGTGTGGAAAATAGCATCAGAAAAACACTTCTAAATGCGGGAGTGTTTTTTATTATTATCTAATAATAATGATAGTAGTTGCTTCATTAAGTTAACTTTATACATGGAATAGTCTTAAAATTTGGATTTCGAAGCGAATATAAGTGAATAATTTGTATATACATACAGAAAAATGTCGAGTTGAGTCAGACTATATAAAAGATTTAAAATATTTAGTGAAGGAACAAAAGGGGGATACTATCTATGAAAAAAGAAATTTCAGTTATTGGAGTTCCAATGGATTTAGGACAGATGCGTCGTGGGGTTGATATGGGACCGAGCGCAATCCGTTATGCAGGTGTAATTGAAAGAATTGAAGAAATTGGATATGACGTTAAAGATATGGGAGATATATGTATAGAGAGAGAAAAAGAAGTAGATGTAAATACAAGCTTAAGAAACCTTACACAAGTTGCAACTGTATGTAACGAATTAGCAAGTAAGGTGGATCATATTATAGAAGAAGGACGTTTTCCACTTGTATTAGGTGGCGATCATAGTATCGCTATTGGTACATTAGCTGGTGTTGCGAAACATTATAAAAACCTAGGTGTTATTTGGTATGATGCACATGGCGATTTAAATACAGAAGAAACTTCACCATCTGGAAATATTCACGGTATGTCACTTGCAGCAAGTTTAGGGTATGGACATCCGGCGCTTGTAGATTTATACGGGGCATATCCAAAGGTGAAAAAAGAGAATGTTGTAATTATCGGTGCACGTGCATTAGATGAAGGAGAAAAAGACTTTATTCGAAATGAAGGTATTAAAGTATTTTCAATGCACGAGATTGATCGTATGGGTATGACGGCTGTTATGGAAGAAACAATCGCGTATTTATCTCATACTGATGGTGTGCATTTATCATTAGATTTAGATGGTCTTGATCCTCATGATGCACCAGGAGTTGGAACACCTGTAATTGGTGGCTTATCTTATCGTGAAAGTCATTTAGCAATGGAGATGTTAGCGGAAGCTGATATTGTTACATCTGCCGAGTTTGTTGAGGTAAATACGATTTTAGATGAGCGAAATAGAACGGCAACAACAGCGGTTGCTTTAATGGGTTCTTTATTCGGTGAAAAACTAAAATAAATGTAAGAAAAGCAACTGAGAAGTTGCTTTTTTTATTTGAAAATAGGCGTATAATAATGATTTATATTATACTGTACGATAAGAATGTTTGACATCTTACCAATTTAGACTAAAGGGGGGTGTTTGTAATTGTCGTTTGTTTCATGTATGGTATAATTAACTAGTTGTTGGAAATACATACAGATAGAGCATAAAACAATATTTCAATATATGGATAGAATTGCTCGTAAGTAGGAGGAAGGGTTAGCATGCCTTTTGAAGATACGACCATTTTGAAATATCTTAGTACGGCATTAGATATTGCCGTTGTATGGTTTATTATATATAAGCTAATTCTCATAATCCGAGGGACGAAAGCTGTTCAACTTTTAAAAGGGATTACAGTTATTATTGTCGTTCGGATGATCAGTATTTTCCTTGGATTGCGAACGCTATATTGGCTAACTGAACAAGTATTAACGTGGGGATTTTTAGCCGTTATTATTATTTTCCAGCCAGAATTGCGAAGAGCGCTTGAGCAGCTAGGACGCGGGAGTTTATTTTCGCGTACTGGAACTCATGAGGATGATGAGCCTGAAATGGTTGCAACAGCGATAGCAAAAGCAACGGAATATATGGGAAAACGTAGAATTGGTGCATTAATTACCTTGTCAAAAGAGACCGGTATGGGTGATTATGTAGAAACGGGTATTCCGCTAAATGCAAACGTATCATCGGAATTACTCATTAATATTTTCATTCCAAACACACCTCTTCACGATGGAGCAGTAATTATGCAAGGAAGTACCATTAAAGCAGCAGCTTGCTATCTTCCGTTATCAGAAAGTCCATTTATCTCTAAGGAGTTAGGAACTAGGCATCGCGCTGCAATGGGAGTTAGTGAAGTTACTGATAGCATTACAGTAGTTGTGTCGGAAGAAACAGGCCAAATTTCTTTAACGAAAAATGGTAAGTTGCATCGTGATTTGAAGACAGAACAACTGAAAGATATGTTGTTAGCTGAATTTAGTGCGAACGAAAAAACGACTTCTTCGTCTTTATGGAATTGGAGGAGAAAGCGTCATGGATAAGTTAATGGAGAATCATTGGTTTTTAAAGGGGATCTCATTACTATTGGCGTGTATGCTTTTTATGTCAGCGACTTTAACTGAAAAAAATACGACATCGGGGATCCTACCTTTTGCAAATGATGCGAAAGAAACATTAACTAATTATGCTATTAACGTTAAGTATGATGAAGAGAAATATATTGTAAGTGGTATTCCGGCAGAGGGCGTTAAGGTGAAGTTAGAGGGTCCAAAGGCAGCAGTTGCTACGGCAAAAGCGAAAAAACAATTTGATATACCAGTTGATTTGAGAGGTAGCGAAAAAGGAACGTATGAAGTTTCTTTGAAAACGAATGGACTTCCAGATGATGTGAAAGGAACAGTTCAGCCATCAACAATTAAAATTACTCTTCATGAAAAAGCGAGAAAATATGTTCATGTAGACTTGAAATTATCAAATGAGGATCAGATGTCAGCTGGTGCTACGCTCGAAAAATCAAACATTAAACCTGATACGGTTGAGGTAGTTGGGACGAAAGAAGAAATTGAAAGTATTTCATCTGCTAAGGCGTATGTTGATTTAAAAGGTGTTAATAAAACTGTTACAAAAACACCCGAAGTGACATTATACAATAAAGAAGGCAAACGTTTAAATGTAAGAACAAGTCCATCTAAAATTAGTGTAACGTTGAATGTGGCGACGCAAGCTACGGCCAATAATACTGAAAAAACTGTTCCTATAACATATGCGAAAAAGGGGAGTTTACCGGAAGGATTGGCCGTTACAAATGTTAGCGTTGAGCCGAGAGAAGTAACGATAGCAGGTCCAAAAGATATATTGGATAATATACAATCGATAGAGGGGGTCGAAGTAGATCTTAGTCAATTGACAGAGTCTACAACATTCGATACCTCTGTTTTATTACCAAAGGGTGTAACAAGTGCGAAGCCAAATCAAGTAAAGGTTTCAGTAGGCGTACAAAAAACAAAACAAACGAAAACAAGAACGATTGATGGTATATCAATTCAAAAAAATGGACTTTCTAAAGACGTTACGGCCCAGTTACTTTCGCCGCAAGATGGGAAGATAAGCGTTGATATTTCAGGAGAAACAAGTATAGTAGATAAAATAACAGCTGCTCAAATAACAGCAGTGATTAATCTACAAAATGTGTCTCCTGGGACGAAGGATGTTGCTATTCAAGTGAGTGGCCCTGGTAATATTTCAATAGAGCCAAAACAAAAAAGTGCTAAAGTCACAATTGTGAAGAAAGAAAATCCTGATAAAGAAGTACAGGGTAACGGTGAGCAACCAAATTCAAATAATAATAAAGATAATCAAACTGAAAAACCAAAAAATCCTGAACCTGAACCTAAGCCTGATCCAGAAAAGGAAAAGGAGAAGGAGAAGGAACCGGAACAAAATAAAGATAAAGAAACTAGCCAAGAGCCAACAGTAGATAATCAAAAAGAGCCAGAAAAAGGAGCGAATCATAATGGGTAAATATTTTGGTACAGATGGAGTACGCGGGGTTGCGAATCAGGAGTTAACACCTGAGTTAGCGTTCAAAATTGGACGTTTTGGTGGTTATGTATTAACAAAAGATACAGACCGTCCAAAAGTAATTATCGGCCGTGATACACGTATATCAGGACATATGTTAGAAGGAGCTTTAGTAGCAGGTCTATTATCAACTGGAGCAGAAGTAATGCGTCTTGGTGTTATTTCTACACCAGGTGTTGCTTATTTAACGAAAGCGTTAGATGCACAAGCTGGTGTTATGATTTCTGCATCTCATAATCCAGTACAAGATAACGGAATTAAATTCTTCGGTTCAGACGGTTTTAAATTAACAGATGAGCAAGAAGCAGAAATCGAAGCTTTATTAGACAAAGAAGTGGATGAATTACCACGTCCAACAGGTACGAACCTTGGGCAAGTGAGTGATTATTTTGAAGGTGGACAAAAGTATTTACAATACATTAAACAAACTGTAGAGGAAGATTTCTCAGGTTTGCATATCGCTTTAGATTGTGCGCATGGTGCTACATCTTCTTTAGCTCCGTACTTATTTGCTGATTTAGAAGCTGATATTTCAACAATGGGAACTTCACCAAATGGTATGAACATTAACGATGGAGTAGGTTCTACGCATCCAGAAGTATTAGCTGAATTAGTAAAAGAAAAAGGTGCTGATATTGGTCTTGCTTTCGATGGTGATGGTGACCGTTTAATCGCTGTAGATGAAAAAGGAAACATTGTTGATGGCGATCAAATTATGTTTATTTGTGCAAAGTACATGAAAGAAACTGGTCAACTAAAGCACAATACAGTTGTTTCAACAGTTATGAGTAACTTAGGTTTCTACAAAGCACTTGAAGCTAACGGTATTACAAGTGATAAAACAGCAGTTGGTGACCGCTACGTAATGGAAGAAATGAAGCGCGGAGGTTACAACTTAGGTGGAGAACAATCAGGACATATTATCTTACTTGATTACATTACAACTGGTGATGGAATGTTAAGTGCACTTCAACTTGTAAACATTATGAAAATGACGAAAAAACCATTATCTGAGCTTGCAGGAGAAATGACAAAATTCCCGCAATTACTAGTAAACGTTCGTGTAACAGATAAAAAACTAGCACTAGAAAACGAAAAAATTAAAGAAATTATTCGTGTTGTAGAGGAAGAAATGAACGGTGATGGCCGCATTCTTGTTCGTCCATCTGGAACAGAACCACTTATTCGTGTAATGGCAGAAGCACCAACACAAGAAGTTTGTGATGCATATGTACATCGCATTGTAGAAGTTGTGAAAGCGGAAGTTGGCGCTGAATAATTTAATAAATTTATTGAAAAGGAGCACAATAAGTGCTCCTTTTTCATATGTTTTATAGATGGTGAAAAAATTTTCATTGACGGTTTATCCATGTTTGTTATAAGATGGTCTTGTTCTTTTTCTCAAAGGAAATATTGTAAATTATAGAAGCGCCAGAACTACAAGTAGTGTAGTTGACGAGGTGGGGTTTATCGAGATTTCGGCGGATGGCTCCCGGTTGTTCATCACAACCGCAAGCTTTTACTTAAATCATTAAGGTGACTTAGTGGACAAAGGTGAAAGTGTGATGAGAGAAAAGGAACGGATACAAACTAGCTGTATAAGTATATACGGACTTAAACCCAATCGAGAGGAAGGTGAAAGCCGTTACAAGCTTACAGGGCTAGCAATATGTAATCCGTTTTTTAGTATAAATAAAAATGGTATCGGACTATGTCGTTACATGTTCGCAGAGCAGTGTAAGCATTTGTAACGGCGACTAAACATGTGTGGAATCGTAGGATTTATTGGAGAGCAAGATGCAAAGGAAATTTTATTAAAAGGTTTAGAAAAGCTAGAATATCGTGGATATGATTCAGCAGGTATTGCAGTACAAGCAGAGAACGGTGTTGTTGTATACAAAGAAAAAGGCCGTATTGCAAAACTTCGCGAAATCGTAGATGAGAACGTAGCAACAAGCGTGGGAATCGGTCACACACGCTGGGCTACACATGGTGTTCCGAGCAAAGTAAACGCGCATCCGCATCAAAGTACATCAAAGCGTTTTACACTAGTTCATAACGGTGTAATTGAAAACTATGAGTTAGTGAAGAAGGAATATTTACAAGATGTAACGTTCGTAAGTGAAACGGATACAGAGGTTATCGTACAGCTTATGGAACAACAAGTGAGCACAGGACTAAGTGTAGAAGAAGCGTTCCGTAATACGCTATCTCTTTTACATGGCTCTTATGCAATCGGATTACTTGATGCTGAAAATCCAAACATGATTTATGTTGCTAAAAACAAAAGCCCGCTATTAGTAGGTGTTGGTGACAACTTTAATGTTGTGGCGAGCGACGCTATGGCGATGTTACAAGTTACAGATCAATTTATTGAATTAATGGATAAAGAAATTGTAATTGTAACGAAAGAAAGTATTACAATTAAAAACTTACAAGGTGAAACGATTGAACGTGCACCGTTTACAGCGGAATTAGACGCAAGTGATATTGAAAAAGGAACATACCCTCATTTCATGCTTAAAGAAATCGATGAGCAACCACTTGTTATCCGTAATATAATTCAAAAGTATCAAGATGAAAATGGCGAGATTGAATTAGATCAAGACATCCGCAATGCGATTTTAGATAGCGATCGTATTTATATCATTGCATGTGGAACAAGTTATCATGCAGGTCTTGTTGGAAAACAATTTATCGAGAAGTTTGCAAAAATGCCAGTTGAAGTGCATGTAGCAAGTGAATTCTCTTATAACATGCCATTATTAACAGAAAGACCATTCTTCATTTACATTTCACAAAGTGGTGAAACAGCTGATAGCCGTGCAGTACTTGTACAAACAAATGAAATGGGTCATAAAGCATTAACGATTACAAACGTACCTGGTTCTACACTTTCTCGTGAAGCGGATTATACACTTCCGTTATACGCGGGACCAGAAATCGCAGTTGCATCAACGAAAGCTTACACAGCACAGCTTGCAGTACTTTCAATTTTAGCTGCAGATATTGCTAAAGCAAAAGGTGAAGTTCTTGGTTTTGACTTAACACACGAACTAGGACTTGTAGCAAATGCAATGGTACAACTTTGTGATCAAAAAGAAGAAATGGACGCATTAGCAAAACAATTTTTAGCAACAACGCGTAACTGCTTCTTCATCGGACGTAGCGTAGACTTCTACGTAGGATTAGAAGGTGCGTTAAAGCTAAAAGAAATCTCTTACATCCAAGCAGAAGGATTTGCTGGAGGAGAATTAAAACACGGTACAATCGCTTTAATTGAAAATGGTACACCAGTTATCGCACTTGCTACACAAGAGCACGTAAACCTTGGAATTCGTGGTAACGTGAAAGAAGTAGTAGCACGCGGAGCTAACCCATGTATCATCTCAATGAAAGGCTTAGAAATGGAAGGTGACAGCTTCGTATTACCAGCTGTACACGAAGCGCTAGCACCGCTAGTAGCAGTTATTCCATTACAACTTATCTCATACTACGCAGCACTTCACCGCGAGTGTGACGTTGATAAGCCACGTAACTTAGCTAAGTCTGTTACGGTTGAGTAGGAGATTGGTAGGTTAATAAATATAGTTGTAAAGTGACAAGAAAGTTGTACCATTTACAACAAAGTTATTCATACTACAAGAAAGTTGTACATTTAGAAATGAAGTGACTTGTTAGATTATAGGAGAAAAAGCATGACATAAAAATGTCATGCTTTTTGTGTTAAGAATGGTTAATTGATAATGAACTTCGTTCATTATACATAATATGTGTAGATTTATTGTTAAATTTGATAAAACATATGTTAAATACAGCAGTCTTTTTATAATTCTAACCAAATAGTTTAGTGAAAAAAGAAACTAATTAAAAGAGTAACTTACTAAGGGAGATTGTGATTTTTTAGGGAATAAAACGAACGGTTCATAAAAAAACAGTAGTTGTAACATACAATGATAAAATAGTAAATAAAAAAGATAAGGTGATATGAAATGAAGAAAAAACGGAATTTTAAAAAAAGAGATATGAAGATTGCAGCATCGACTCAGGTATTAGAAAAGGATAATGATGAATTATCTATTGAAGATATTCATTGGGAATACTCCGTAAATGAAAAATTTGAGCCAGATACATATGATAAACTAATGCCTTTATTGTATCCAAAGGAAATTCATGAAGAAGGTATTTCTGAGGAAGAAATTAAGCACCGTTTTGCGGTAGAAAAATTATTTTATGAGAAAGATAATTTAAGTTTATTATTAAAGTATATATATGGTAAGTGTGGAAAGTTAAGTAAAGCAAGCGTTGAAGCAACGCATTTTTTGATGGTTATATCAAGAATTATGTATTTATATCATACTTTAGGTGACTTTAAAGGAGCTTTAGAGTTATTAAAAGTTGCAGGGGTAGGGAATTGTTCAAAAGCTTTATTAAAAATAGATGAGGAGGCAAGAGAACAAGAATTAGTAAATTATTATTACTTTGTCTTCTTATATTTAATTACTAAGAAGGAAAATGAAGAATTTTTAGAAGAAGATAAGGAGATAACTGTAAATTTATTTGAACTATGCATAGATAACCGGATAGAACTTCAAAATATTAGTTACTATAGAGTTGATACTTATTACATTGCAAGGTTATTTTTTATGAATTACCAACATTTGTATAGTAAAGTTGGGAAACAAAAGTTTGAACATGTAGTAATGAATTTTTCTCATTTATTACTTAATAAGAAATTTTATTTCTTTGATTCCATTAATGGCTGGAAAAGTAGTACTCAAAATTTCCTTGAAGAGTGGGATGAATTTTATAGTGGAGTAGAAGAACTAATATTAAATGATTTAGTAATTCGTTTTTTGTACTTTATAAAACCAGTTTTTAAGGGATACATTTATTTTGAATTTCGTGACCCAATTGAAGGTGTTCTACCGAAGTTTAAAACTTTTTTTAAAAAATGGAAAGTAGATTTTGTAATGAAATATAGGGATGTTTTAGGGACTCTAACTAAAAAAATATGTGAGATAGATGATTATGGTCAAAATTTTATTTGTTCGCAACAAGATATTACATGTTTTTTTGATTTGTTAGATGAATCAAAGCATACAAAATATAAAAAAAAATTCGCGGAAGAATATATTTTGTCAAATATAACATCATATTCTTTTATGAAGTTTTATGAAGAGAAAATGTATCGTCAGTTTGCTTTATTATACAATAAATGTGAAAATGAAAAATTAAAAGAACAAGTTAAGAATGGACTTTCTTTTGAATTAGCATATTGTTTATCTGAAAGTGGTGAAAAAGAACAGGCTAAGGAAATATATGAGGCTATGATTAAAAAGGGAAAAGAAGGATCAGGAGTTTTTAATAACTTGGGAGTCATTTACCGAGATATAGATAAAAATTACATGAAAGCTTTAGATTTATTTAACAAAGCGAATAAGATATTACCCAATGATCAAATAATAATACAAAATATAAATACTACAAAAAAAATGATTGATGAGCAAAAATCTCATCCGCAAAAAATAGTTGAGCGCTATTTTAAAAAGACGGATAGTCAACATAAAAAAATCATTTTTACAATTTATCGTTTTCAAGGTCAGGAATATGTATCTAATGAATTACTTATGAATGCTACTAATTTTAAAGGGCGTTATTTTGAAAAACTTATAAGGCACTTGCAATCATTAGAACTGATTTATTTTGATGCTGGAAGAGGATGGTACATTGATCAGGCAATTAAAGAAAATGTAGAGAGCTATATAAATCCTAAGTTGGAGCGACAAATTATTAAATGGGATAATAATTGTTTTTATCGTCCTATTTTCTATCATGAGGCAGAGATCAATTTATATAGGGTTTTAAAGGAATTGTTTCCGATGCACTTAGTATTTCCGAATATGGATTTAAAAACTATAATTGATGCTGAAAAAATCCGTGATTACCTTGATAATGATATATTAGACTATTTCTTTAAGGCGCATGTAGACTTTGCAATTGTTGATACAACAAATTATTTTCCTATTATGACATATGAACGTGACAGTACTTATCAAGACCACGAGCCTCAAAAAAGCAATGCCATAAAGAAAAATATAATTTTCCAAACAAGTGGTCTACCTTTAATTCGCCTTCGCTATAGCCCTTCAATGGATTATGAGCGCTTGAAAGAAGAAATAAAACAGACAACAAAGGAGTTCCTTTTAGAAATTCAACAAGGTAATAATAGTGAGAGTAAGCGTATACTTAAATCTTTTGATTTAAAAAAGTTTGATATCTACAATGAGTTACCTAATATTAATGATATTCAAGACAAGTGGTCTGCTATTGTTGGTGAATTAATCGCTGAAAATACTATTGAGATACAAATGTTAAAAGAGACCGGTATTGTAATAATTTTTTTAAGCGAAAAAGTTAAATCAATAGTGGAAATGGGAAAAGAAAACATAAAGAAAAGCATGTATCAAGAATTTCCGGTACTTAATGCACTTGAATTTAAATGGGAAAGCAGTAAAAAAGAAGATTAAATTTTGGCGCTTCTAGTCACTATTGGGGACTGGAATGTTATTAGGTGTGTTAATTTCAGCTTTAGAGTGGAGGGAAACATAGTATATACAATATATGAATTTACCTTATTATTATGAAGTATATGATAAAAAGCACGATATAAATTTATCGTGCTTTTTATTTTATCTAGGTTTTTATAGGGATAAAAGGTAAGAAATCAATATGTAGTTTTACAAACGTTTTTAAAGTCCATATATTGATATGTTGTTTGTTCGGTGATATAATAAGTTTTTGTGTAAGGAAGATATTGTATAAAATATTAAAGGGTTATAGTGAAAGTAAAACTACTCTAAACAAGAGAGTTATATAAAAGAGAGATTGCAAGTTAGAAAAGTAGAGGGGGCAGTAGATGAATTCTAAAGCAGATGTAATTTTAGACATATTTGAAGAAAAGCTAATCAAACACTATGGTACTAGTATTATTAGGGCATCTCAGTTACAAATGGCATTAGATATTGGAGAGTTTTTGGAGTCTAGTAAGAGAGTAATGATTATTGAGGCACCAGTAGGAACAGGAAAGTCATTAGGAGCATTAGTTCCAGTCTTAGTAGATCGGAAATATAATACATTCGATAAAAGGAATGTTATGTATGCTACTGCTACTATTAATTTGCAAGGACAGTTAATGAGGAGTGAAATTCCACTATTACGTAAACTGGGGTTAGTAAATAACCCAATTGTTGCAAAGGGAAAATCACATTATTATTGTCACTTTAGGATGAAGAATTCAAGTCAAAAAATAGAAAACGAATTATTTTCGCGTACAGATCAACATGTTTTGGAAAAGTTTTTTCGATTAAGTAAGACGGGGCAAAGGAGCGAATTAGAAGAGGAACATGGCTTTAATATAGAGGATAAAAAATGGAAAAGAGTTGAGTTATCTAATAAGTCTAATTGTAGGGCTTGTCAATTTTCAATGGTATGTCCGACGATTATACATCGGAGAAGATTTAAAGCAATTGAAAATGATGTAGTTATAACCAATCATGATCAACTAATTAATTCGTTTTTAAATGCAATGGATATGGATAGTATTTATGAGCCAGTACTAAAAACTGATATGGGGCTAGTGATAATTGATGAAGCTCACGATTTTTTGGAAACATTTATTGGTCGTTTAGAAAAAACGTTTACTCTGTCTTACTTGAGGAATCTTGAAAAATATATAGAACGGGACAATTATAAGTGGAAAAAAGCCGTAGATAGATTAGGAGCATGGGTAAAAAGGAACAAAGAATATAATAAGAAGTCAGATGCGGGGCGCTACTTGTTAACAGACTTTGTATTTTCTATTTTAAAGACGCTACAAAAAATCTTAAATGAAAATCTATTTCAGGCAAAGTACCGAAGGGCTGAAATATTGGACGAATTGTCTGGTATTCTCCATAGATTTTTACAGAAGGAGAAGTATACGTCTTGGATAAGCTTAGAAGATAATGAATTTCATGTCATAGAAAATAATTATAAAGAGGTATTCCGACAGATGTTAGATTATATCAAGAATTCCAATAAAATTATATTTATGTCGGGTACCCTTACGGTGAATAAAGATTTTTCTTATATTAAAAATCAATGGAATATTAAAAGTGGAGAAGCGGTAACAAAAGTTTTAAATAGTCCATTCGATTACAAGAATCAAGCACTTATTTACATACCTAAGAAATTAGGTAATCCTAATAAAGATGAGTTTATAGAAAATGCATTAAAAGAGATTCGTAAATTACTGAGGTTGACAGGGGGACGTACGCTTCTTTTAAATACCTCTAAGGACCATATGGATGAATTTTATAATGGAATCAAAGTAGAATTAGCGACTTCTAACGTTCCATTATACAAACAAGGAGAAAGTGGAGTTGAAAATTTAACTAAACGTTTTAAAGAATTAGAAGAGAGTGTGTTAGTTGGATCCGGTAGTTTTTTCTCTGGGTTTTCAATAGCAGGAACTTCTTTAACATCAGTTATTATAAATAAGTTACCATTTCCAGCTTTTAATGATCCTATTATAGAGTTAATGAGTATGGGAATTAAAAAGGAAGATAGGTTTAAAAAAGTTAGTTATCCAATGATGATAAATAAGTTAGATCAAGCGGTAGGGCGCTTAATTAGAAGTATTGAGGATTATGGAATTGTCACAATACTTGATGAGCGCATTTATACATCTCAAGGGTATGGTAAGGATGTGCGAGAGTTATTAAAAGAACAAGGGTATGTACTGACTAGATCATGGGAAGAGGTAGAATCTTTTTATATTAAAAAGTTAGAAAAAGGAGCAGAAGCTGAATATAAACCATATAACAAAGAAGCATTAGATATTGGAAATTTGTTAAGCCGTCCTAACCGTAAATTATTAGCTAAAATACAGAAGAGAAAACATATAAAAGTGAAAATGTATGAACCTAAGAAGATAAAAAAAGATCAAAAGTTATTCTTAGAAAAGGTATGTAAAGATGCTAACTTTAAAATTATTCTAAATGGAACTACAGAGCTTGTATTTAAAGAAGTCTGTATTAGTTTAGCTATGGATAAACTTCCTATTCCTCAAACAATGAAGGATTTTCCATATAGAGATATTGAAGAGAAAGAAAAGCTTAGTCAATATTTAGATTTTAAAGTAGCTAATAAGACGGTAGAAGAAATCTATAGGGAAAATGAAGTGAAGACAACAAAAAACAGAGTAAATAAAGACCAAAGAGAATTTTTAAAGAATCTCATGGAACAGGAAGGAATAACAGGTTCTATAAAGAGAGAAGTAAACGATGCTTATAAGGTAGTATATGATGAACTATACAGTAATTGGAAGGATGTGTCTTATTTAAGGGAGTGTTTTCCATATCAAGATGAAGAAGAAAAAAGGGAGTTATTTACTTACCATGGGGGAACGAGGAAAAGGGCATATCCTTTATGTACGCAATTAGGGTGCAGTGGTGAATGTAGTGAACAGGAACATAAGCAAATAATAGCTTATCTTATCGATACCTATGGAGCTACAAAGATTGAATATATGGGGGGAACTGGGAAACAACGGGTTCTAATTGAACCTATAGAAATATTAGATCAAGATGAATTTCGACCAAGTGAACTATTACAAAATGTTTAAAAACATTCTAAAAAGATGCGAGGAAGCTATTCTTTATACTATTACTAGTTTTGCTATGGGGAACAATAGCAGAATAAAAAATTAGTTTATTATGCTTTTTTATACTGTATAGTTTTTATAACAAGCAAAAGAAGAAATATAATGATACTATTTCTTTTGCTTGTTACTTAATCTAAAATAATTACTTAAAGTTTGTATTTTCTATAGTTATTTAATATTAATTTTAATAAGGTGGTATTACTCTTTGGACTTTGAGACTAAAAATTCTACTTCTTGAATTAACAGGGAGGGTTTGACATCAAGAGTTTCAGCTAATGCAAATATAGTATTGATTGTGGGTTTTCTTTTACCACGTTCAAGAAGACTAATATATGTTCTATCTAAACTAGAGTTAAGTGCGAGCTGTTCTTGACTTATATTAGTGATATGCCGGTATTTTTGTAGGGTAATTCCAAAGGCTTCTTCGATTTTCAAGAAATCACTCTCCTTATATTTATAAGATAATTTTGAGAGAGTAATCTTCTTTTAACTACAGACTATAGTCTGCATTTATTTGTAATATACAGCCAATGTTTAGGGGGAAGTATAAAGAAAACGGCCATAATGTAGTTATTAGGCCTCACCATACATGCCCATCAATTTAAGAGATTTTAATACCCCCTAATTACTCAAAAACGTCATTCTTTCTAAACAAGCTAGATTAGAAAGAATGACGTTTTTTGATGAACCCCTTGATTCAAGATGAACTACAACTATTTGCAAAGGGATTACAACGATATGTGACACCTGTATTTTTAGAAGAACTTGCAAGAGAAATGGGATTTATAAAGCGAAAACGTAAGTTTTCTTGCTCAGACTTAGCCCCGATTTGTATTTGGATCAGTAACGAGTAGCAGGTGATCCCTTAGTATGATTATGTAGTAAGCTTCATGCAGCCACTTGCACTTTACTCAGCCCTGAGGGCTTAAATAAACGTTTAAATGCTAAAGCAGTTTTGTTTTCATAACATATTTTCTCTTTACTGTTACAACAAAAGGTATGTGAACAAACACAAATCTCTAACCATCTCTTCTCTTATTTTCAACGAATACGTATCTTAGATGCTACTGTATTTCAGGTACCGAATGCTTTAGAAGATGTATATCCAGGCTCTGGAGGCTGTGCTCAAACAGCCGAAATCAAAATTCAATTAGGATATGATCTGCACAGTAGAAAATTTCTTAACTTTCAAGTTGGACCAGAAAAAAATAACGACAAAATATTTGGCACGAAGTGCTTAAATACTTTACGACCAGGAGATTTATGTATTCGTGATTCGGCTTATTTCTTGTCGAAATTCATACTGGGATCTTATAAATATATATGACACTTGACGTATATAAAAAACAAATGTAATATATAAATAACAAAAGTAAACTATAGTATTGGAGGGTTTTTAGATGCTTACCAAAGTTAAGCGGATTCGACTTGAAAAAGGTATGACACAAGGAGAATTAGCAAAATTGACAAATGTTAGCAGGCAAACAATAGGTTTAATTGAACAAGGCGCATATAATCCATCTTTAAATCTTTGTATTAAGATTTGTCAAACCCTTGGAGTTACTTTAAATGATTTATTTTGGGAGGAGTTGTAATAATGAAAAATATGTTAGAAAAAATGTACTTGAGATTTATAAACAAGGTAAGTGAAAGAGATGAATATCAAATACAAGAAATAAACAAAGAGTTTGCTATTGCAGGGTTAATGTTATGGTATACAAATATATTAGCTATGTTTATTATGCTAGTAGTGGATACTATTAATCAAACCTTATCCATAGGAACTATAATTACCTTTGTGGTCAATATGCTTTACGCTAACTATCTAATGTGGAAATTAAAAAAGAAAAAATTGAATGATATAGAGTGCTCTACAAAAGAAGAATTTTTTAAAAAGAAAAAACAGATTAAAAAATCTAGTATTAGAGCGGGTTTACTTTGGACTTTTGAAATGTTTATATTAATGTGTTATGTTTTTCCTTATTTAAGCTCAGGAAAAATATCAGTTTCTTTCTCTGATATTATTATATGGGTTTGTGCAGGCTTATTCTTTGGTTCTAGCATGTATGTAATTTCCTTATTTAATTTAAAAAAGTTATATTAGTTGAAATTAGAATATAAATGAAATACGGTCTATAGAATTAAACCTTTCTTTCTATAAATTCTAAAATTGGATAACATATATTTTAAGCATACTGTTAGAAAGTAAGAAATTTTATGCATATTATAATTGCTAGTTCTAGTTTCTATAAATTAAAAGCGATTAAATTAAAACCCAATTTAATCGCTTTTTTCATTCTAATCATTATTAGATATAAAATTTATTAGCAACCGCCAATGCCGCCAGCAATGCCGCCAGCTAAAGCGCCTACTCCGCTGCCATAAATTACAGCAGGGCCGAATTCCCAAGTGTATCCAGCTCCTGTTAGGAATCCACTAACTGCACCAGAAGCGATGCCTGCTACACATTTACCAGCTCCACCAGCTGAAATTTCTAAAAGTTCTTTTTCTGTAAGTGTCTCTAAGTTCATAATATGATTCTCCTTTTATCTTTTATTAGCAACTACCAATTCCGCCAGCAACGCCACCAGCTAAAGCGCCTACGCCGCCGCCATAAATTACAGCAGGGCCAAATTCCCAAGTGTAGCTAGCACCATTCAGGAATCCTAATGCTGCGCCAGAAGCGATGCCTGCTACACATTTACCAGCTCCACCAGCTGAAATTTCTAAAAGTTCTTTTTCTGTAAGTGTCTCTAAGTTCATAATATGATTCTCCTTTTATTTTTTATTAGCAACCAGCAATTCCGCCAGCAACGCCGCCAGCTAAAGCACCTACGCCGCTACCGTAAATTACAGCAGGACCAAATTCCCAAGTGTAGCTAGCTCCTGTTAGGAATCCACCGACTGCGCCAGAAGCGATACCTGCTACACATTTACCAGCTCCACCAGCTGAAATTTCTAAAAGTTCTTTTTCTGTAAGTAATTCTAATTTCATAATGATTCATACCCCTTATTATTATATTTTTGATTATTACACGTAATTAATTAGTTAATATTATAAAAATGTTATTATTACTATTGTTTAATCGCGATATAACAATCATGGTTTTTATAATAACACTTATTTCCAGGAATGATAGATAATATGCAAAATTACATATTATCTATTTTTTTATTATATTTAGATATAATATTTAACTTGTCATATTTAAATATTAAGGAAATGAGGCTACGATTTTGTTCAAAAAAGAGTTTTTTTGTATTAGGCAACAGGATTTAAAAGATTGTGGTCCAGCATGTCTAGCGATGATTTCTCGCCATTATGGGTTTACTACTTCTATTTCAAAGATTAGAGAAGTGGCTGGTACAGATTTAGCGGGAACAAATATTAAAGGTTTGATGGAGGCTGGTGAAAAACTAGGGTTTGAAGTAAAAGCTGTAAAAGCAACAAAACCCGAAGATTTAAAAGAAATTCCATTACCTTCAATTGCTCATGTTGTAGTCAATGGTGGTTTGTTACACTATGTAGTAATTCATAAGGTTAAAGATAATAAAATTTATATTGCTGATCCAGAAAAGGGATTGGTTACGTACTTGTTAGAAGAATTCTGCCAAATGTGGACAGGTATTCTTGTATTAATGTCTCCTGGACAAAATTTTCAAAAAGGAAAAGAATCAAAGGGAACATTTTCACGATTTCTCTTATTATTAAAACAACAAAAAAATTTATTAATACCATTGTTTTTTGCTTCTATTTTCTTTAATTTATTTGGGTTATTGGGAGCATTTTATTTTAAGTTTTTAATTGATGATATAGTGGCAAATCAATTGATACAGACACTTCATATTGTATCAATTGGAATTATTATATTGTATATATTTAAGATACTTCTTTCTTATTTTCGCACTCATTTAATCCTATATTTAAGTAGAAGAATAGATATTCATTTAATGCTTGGGTACTATCGTCATGTTGTAGGATTACCAATGAATTTCTTTGAAACAAGAAAAGTGGGCGAAATTATTTCTCGATTTATGGACGCAAGTAAAATACGAGATGCTTTGTCAACCATAACAGTTACTTTAATGATTGATACATTAATGGTTACAATAGGAGCTGTTTTGTTATATATCCATAGCCCCATTTTATTTGGTGTGACTTTATTATTAATACCTTTCTATATTGGTATTATTTTTGCCTTCCATAAGCCATATCAATCCATTAATCGCAAAGAAATGGAAAGTAATGCGAAATTAAATTCCTATTTAGTGGAATCTTTAAATGGAATTGCAACTGTAAAATCTTATAACGCAGAAAAAGAAGTGTTTTTTCAAACTGAAAGTCGTTTTATTAATCTATTAAGGCATGTATTTAAAAGAGGAATGCTATCCAATTTACAAGGTTCTATTAAAATGGGACTTGAATTAATTGGTGGAACTATCATCCTTTGGGTTGGTTCCATGCAAGTATTAAAAGGAAATATGACGATAGGTGAGTTAATTACATATAATGCACTTTTAGTATATTTTTTAAATCCAATTGAAAATTTGATTGGTATTCAGCCTACCATGCAATCTGCACTAGTTGCTGGAGAACGATTAAATGAAATTTTTGATTTAGATCAAGAAAAAAATGAAAAAGAGGATAATAAAGTATCTCCTAAAAAATTATCAGGTAAAATCCAATGTTCAAATGTTACATTTCGTTATGGAACACGTAAAAATGTACTAAATAACATAAGTTTTTCAATTGAATCAGGTAGTCAAGTAGCATTTGTAGGAGAGAGTGGATCAGGTAAAACAACCATTTCAAAACTATTAATGCATTATTATGAATCCCAACAAGGAAATATATATTATGATGATTATCATATCAAAGAGATAAGCCGTACTGCATTGCGTGATCGAATTGCATATGTCTCTCAAGAGTCATTCTTCTTTAGTGCTTCTATTTATGAGAATTTGTGTTTTGGTTTAGCACGACCAGTTACTTTAGAGGAGGTTATACACGTATGTAAGCAAGCTTGTATACATGAGTTTATCAGTGAATTACCGTTACGTTATGAAACTCTCTTAGAAGAAAATGCGTCAAATTTATCTGGTGGACAAAGACAACGTTTGGCAATTGCAAGAGCGTTATTAAAACAACCAGATATCTTAATTTTAGATGAAGCGACAAGTAATTTAGATTCTACAACTGAAAAACATATTACGGATATGTTAAAGAAGTTGGGGTTACAAGGAGTTACTGTAATTATGATTGCGCATCGATTAAGTACAATCCAGCATGCAAATCAAATTTTCGTGATGGAACAAGGAAATATTAAAGAGCAAGGCGCTCATGAAGAATTATTATTCCATAAAGGAGAGTATTACCGTTTGTGGAAGAATCAAACTGTTCATATAGAACACATAGAATCTCAATCTTATGCAATGCGAGGTGTCCAAGATGAGTAAGCTTTATTCGTTTGATCAATTAATTGATAGTAAGGAATTATTAGAACGAAAACCACCTCGTTTTATTGCTGGATTAATTGTTTTTCTTTTGATGAGCTTATTTGTTTTCTTAATCTGGGCTTATGTCAGTAAGATAGATATTGTAAGTAAGGGAACAGCAATGATACAAGGAAAATCAGATGTAAGTGTGTCTCGTACTCAAATTGTAGGTGTGATTGATACGGTTGCTGTTAAGCCTGGTGATGAAGTGAAAAAAGGAAATATTTTAATTCAATTAAAAAATCAGGAATTAACAGATAAGCAAAGTCAGATGAATCAAATTGTGGAACATTTAGAAAAACAAAAAGGGATGTTAGAACAGTTGAAAGAGAGTATCCAGTCCCATAAATCTTCTTTTCTTGATGATGTGGATAAAAAAATAAGAGAAGAATATCAGGCTTATGATCAAAGATATCAATCTATACAAAATGAAAAAGACAATGAAATAAAAACAATAGAAAATAGTAAAATTTCAAGCGAACAAGATGAAGTTTTACAAGGATTAATTGCAGAAAACGAAAATATCCAAAGAGAAATAGACATAATTGAAAAACAAAAGACAAAAGAAAATATATTAGAAGAACAAAAACAAGTAATAGATGATAAAAAAGGAAATTTAGAATCCCAAAAAAATAGTGTGGAAAAGCGTATTCAACAACGAAAAGAAACTTTAGAACATGAAAGAACAAAAGTGGATGTTACTAAAGAAGGAAAGCAAGTACAAAAGAAAGATGCTTTAAAACAATATAAAGAAGAATCTATAATTTCAGTGAATCAACGTATTCAATCCCTAGAACAGGAACTATTTATTAAAAAGCAAGAGTTAGATGGACTGCGTCATCAAAATGAAACGACAATTATAAAAGCAGAAAAAGACGGGATTGTACAATTTCCTGCCATCTTACAACAAGGGGATTTAATTAATCCCGGCCAAGAAATTGTTTCGATTATCCCAAAAGAAGAGCAAAAAAAAGTAAGAATCTTATTACCAGCTCAAGAGATAAAAGGAATAAAAAAAGGAGATAAAGTACAATATTCGTTTAAGTTACAGAAAACGGATAAACAAATGGGACAAATAACATATGTATCAGCATATCCTACTTTTGATAAAAATACGAAGGGGTATATGTATGAACTAGAAGCCACAATTGATACAAAAGATTTACAAGAACTACATATAGGAATGGTTGGTAGAGCTTCTGTCATTACAGGAGAAGAACCAGTATGGAAATTTATTTTAAGAAAATTAGATTTTATTTCTAATTGAAATAGTTAGAAATAAAATCATATAAGGAGATATAATTAAGTATGAAAAAGTGTTTTTCTATTGTAATCATGTTGATTTTATTAATGAGTTCTTTTCCTTTATCTGTTACATATGCAAAGGAAAAAAACATCACTTTAAGCAATATTGAGCAAATGTCTAGTGTTTTTAATGATAATACTAGTCTAGGAGAAAAAATCAGCTATATTAGAAATAGTGATTTGAATAATTGGTCAGTTAAAGAAATGAACCAGGCCCTAGATAAAATAGATAATTTAAATCTGAGTATAATGGAACGAGCAAGTTTAAAGAGAGAGGTAATACGTTCTTCAGGATTTTCTAATTTTGATTTTAAAGAAACAAATTCTGATGTATTAGCATTTAAGGAATTAAAAATAGAAATTATAGAGACTGATCAGTTACTTACTTTATATAGAAGAAGCAAGGCTGGTGAACCGGGATCTAAATATGGTCTGGGTTATTGGTGGGGAGATAAAGAAAGAAATATTGAAGAAACTAGAAATGAGTTAGCCGTATTAGAAGCTTGGGGAAATCCCCTTAATATACAATATAAAATCAAGGTACCTAAAGGGACAAGAATACTTAAAGGATTTACAGCTGCTCAAACTCAATATCTTAAAGGGACAAGTATAATTCAAGAATATAGAGAAGGTGGAGCTATGCAATACTGGATTAATAAGATAGATAACAGTTGGTTACAATAAAAAATTATTAGGAGGATAACATGACAAATCATCATGAATTTATATGTTTAGCTCTAGATTGTGAGCGTATTATAAAACAAAACATTCCTAGTAATCCCGACGATGTGAAAAGATATCATTTAATGTTAAACGAACTTAAAGGATTAAGAATGACCATAGAATCAAACCAATTAAATGACAAGTTGTATTATTTATCAATTACACAGATGCTTGAAAAAAATGATCCGGAAGAAGTATTACAAGCTGTTTTAAAACTAAATACATTTTATTGTAACTACTATCAAAATGTATAAAAATATTAACTCAATAAATTCGAGCCTATATTATTAAAGATAATATGACTCATAGTGGAAGGCACCCGGAAGGGTGCCTTTTCTTTGTAAAAAATACATCTAATAAGAAATATAGTCTAAACGTACAATTTTCTTTTTTTGATATGGTGACTCCTATTAATAAATTATAGCCGTTTTTTAGTAAGGTATTGAGTTGTTAACTACTTCAACAAATTCTTTAAATTCATTATCTGTGAAGTAGTAAAATAATTCTTCTATAACATAGTATGTATCTTTAGAGTCTTTAACAATTAAATCCACTCGATTCAAGCTATTAATAGAGTTTCGAATTACAGTTTTCCTGATAGCCGTTTCTTTTGAGATAGTAGGGATATCTACTTTAACTTTTCCTGTTTTATTGAGGTATGCATCTTTGCATAAATACGCATAGATAATTAAATCAATGCCACTTATATTACCCATCAGTTCTTCTGTGAAGACAGGTGAAGGTACAAAAAAATAACTTTGGTTTTCATAATCTTGAAATTGTATTTTGGTACCTTTTTTTATTGTTTTATTAAAATGTTCATATAAAAGGGAGTGAAGTGTTTCTGTATCTGTATTTAAATCGAAGAATCCTATAGGTAATTTACTAAAATACATAATAACATCCTTTCTTTGTAGACTATAGTCTACGGTATTGTATCATGATACAATGGATTTGTAGATAATACTTACAAATATATTGTGAATTACCATAAAAATACACCAGTTATCTGATATAAAGGAGGTGGTTATTGATTAAATATAGATGAATAAAATAAAAAGATAGTGGTAGATTTCCAAAACTTATTTTGTAAAATTAAGATGTTAAATTTTGTTTTGAGGGAGAGCGGAAGGAAGGTATGTATCAATTAAAATATAGGCGTTCAAATAACCGTATAGAATTAATTACAGAGTATGGTGAAAAAAAGTTACTAAATGATAGCATTTCCTCAAAACCAACTATTTCACCAGGGGGATTAAAAGCTATATATTTATCACCTTGCGAATGGGAAAGTATCACCAAATTGTATCTCTTTGATTTAAGGAATGGTGATAATATTCAATTAATAGGTGATATAGATGGAGCATATATGCCGAAAGGGGCAATATGGATAGATAACTCATATCTTGCACTTATTATTGGTTTTGGCACTTTCAGTGATGGAGGAAATGTGTATCTTTATAATTTAATGGATAGTCAATTGATTAAAATAACTGATTGGAATCAAAGAAAACAAGTAGTAAAGCTAGAATATAATAGTGGTTTCTTAAAGTGTAAAGGTATTGAGTATTTAAGTGACATGATGGAGGAATATATAGAATTTAAGGAGATATTAGATATAAATTTATATACTTTATAAAATTATAAGGTTTTTAGAGTTTTATAAAGAAGAATGAAAGTACAACAAATGTTTGGTTATAGGTACATTAGAAAAATATAGAGAATAATACAGCTTTTTTGTTTCGTTATTGGTTCTAAAAAAGCATTGAATAGTTTGAAGCAGAAATACCAAATGAGATAAATAGTATTTTAGAAGGATTCTATGTATTATGCACATAAAAATATTCCATACTAGAAATGATAAAATTTTTAAGGAGGGTAGAGATGGCCAAACGAAAAAATGAATGGACAGAAAAAAGAATAGAAAAATACATAAGAGAAGGTAGGGGACATGGGGAAGGAGGTGATTATAAACCTTGGTTAACGATACAAAATCTATCTTCTAATGGTAATGAAACTCGTCCTAAGGGTTGGAAAACAAAAAGACAACATGAATTTCTTTCTAATTTAGAAAGGGATTATTTTTTTATCTTGGAATGGGCAGATAATATTATTGATATCAGAGAACAATTCCCTTTAGATCGGGAGCTTACATATCAAATTGCTGTAGAAAAAGGTATATCACATCCTATTGATCCAAAGAATAAAACACTAATTGTAATGACTACAGATTTTTTATTGACGATTCATAAGGAGAAAGAAATTAAATATATAGCTAGAACCGTAAAATCAAGTAAGGAATTAGAAGATAAGAGGGTAATTGAAAAGTTTGAGATTGAAAGGGAATATTGGAAAAGGAAAAATATTGATTGGGGTATTGTAACGGAAAAGGATATTCCTGCAGAAATGGCAGATAATATTTTTTGGCTTCATAAGTCTTATTATGTAGAGGATATAAGGGACGTGAGCTTTATTAAGCTTCTTCTTAAATCTCTTATGAACACTTCGTCTAATACCCCCCTAATTGATGCTCTTAATCAATTTGATAATCAGTATAATTTGGATCAGGGACAAGCTATGGTTTATTTTAAGCATTTAGTAGCTAGAAAATATATATTTATAGACATATTAACAAAAAGGGTTAATCTAAGAAATCTGAATATTAAGGGTTTAGTTTTTACAAAAGGGGAGTATGAGGTCTGTGATTATGCTATCAGTAAATGAAGTATTTCAGGATGTAGATAGTTCAAAGGTATATAGGGTACTTTGGATTGATGATGGAAATGTAATCGCATATTTAATTGATATATATCATGACAATGCTCTGCCTTTTGGAGAGGGTATGAAAAATCTTTTTGATGGTTTCGTGAGTGGTAGATTTTCAAAAGTAGTAGCACCTAACCTTATTTCAGTTATAGCATGTGAAGAGTTGAGTGAAAAGGAGATTTTGATTAGAGATAAAGCATGGAATAAGATTAAGGAATTAGTTAAGAGAGAACCGGAAATTTATAAGAGGAAAGAAAGAGGGAAATTAATTAAGGGAATAATAGGCCAACAAGATGTCTCTAATAAGACAATTTATAAGTATTTAAAGAGATATTGGCAACGTGGAAAAGTGAAGGATGCATTAATCCCTGATTATAAAAATTGTGGCAATAAGGGAGTTGAAAAAAATTGGGGGGAGAATAAGACTGGTAGACCACGAACGAGAAATAGTACGGGTATAAATGTGACGCCAGAAATTCAACAACTGTTTGAAAAGGCTGTTCAAAATTATTATTTTGTAAATCCGGATAATACGTTAACGCATACTTATAAGATGATGATTAGGAAAGCCTTTCAAGTGGATACTTACTATGAGGATGGGATAAATTACACTATTATCGAGGATGAAAATAATATTCCTACACTTCGGCAATTTCGTTATTGGTTTAATAAGAGATATGGGACAGAAGAAATTATTTCATCAAAGTATGGAAGGAAAAAATTCGAGCGAGATCATAGGGCAATTTTAGGTTCTTCATCCTTTGAAGTATTTGGTCCAGGTTCTAGATATCAAATTGATGCTACAAAGGCTAATGTATATATAGTATCTAGGTATAATTCAGATTGGGTTTTAGAGAGACCGACGGTTTATTATGTTACAGATGTATATACTCATTTAATAGCAGGATTTTATGTAGGATTAGAAAGTCCATCTTGGCTGGGTATGATGATGGCTCTTCTTAATGCAACCACAAATAAGAAAGTGTTTTGTGAGAAATATGGTATTCATATTACAGAAGATTGTTGGCCGGCAGCTCATTTACCTGAAGTTATTTTAGGAGATCGAGGAGAATTAGAAGGATTTAATGTTAATCACTTAATACAAGGTCTTAATGTTACAGTTGAGAACAATCCAGCCTATCGTCCAGATTGGAAAGGGATTGTGGAGAAATTGTTTGATATATCACAAGAAAAAATACGTCCTTTTTTACCTGGTTATGTAGCAAAAGATTGGGGGAAGAGAGGGGCTAAAGATCCACGCTTACAAGCGAAATTAAATATAGAGCAATATACAAAAATTATCATTCGTTTTATTTTACATTACAACAAAAATTTCTATATGAAAGACTATATACGAGATTCGGATATGATAATGGATGATGTGAAACCAACTCCTATCGAATTATGGAAATGGGGTATTAAAAATCGTGCTGGAAAGTTACGAATTGTGCAACCTGATATCATGAAGTTTTATTTAATGCCTAGAGGGAGTGCTACGGTAACGGCAAAGGGAATTCGATTTCAAAAAATGCTATATAGTTGTGAAACAGCATTGCAAAATTCATGGTTTGCTATTGCTAGAACAAAGAAAAGTTGGAAGGTAGATATTTCTTTTGATCCTCGTGATATGAATCAGATTTATATTCATACAAAGGATGAAAGAATATTTGAAACATGCAATTTACTAGAACATCAAGAGAGATATAAAGATAAATCAATTGAGGAAGTTGAACAGTTGCATAAAGTAGAAAGTGAAAAATTCAAGGAAGAAGAGCATGTTTTGTTACAAAATGACATTAATCTTTTTGATAGTATAGAGTCTATTGTCAATGAAGCAATCAAAGAAGCAGATGAGAAACAAACGGTAAATTTTAGCGAATCAAAAAACATAGAGAAAATAAAAGAACATACCAAATTTGAAAAAGAAATGAGAAGAAAGGAAGAAGCGTTTAAATTAGACGATATGAAAAATGGTGTTCCACAAAATGTAATTTCGGTAAATGAAAATCAAAAAAATATATATGATCGTCATTCAGTTAAAGATTTGTTTAATAAGCGTAGAGGAGGGAAAAAATGAGTCAGAACCCCGACATGGTTCAATTAGAAAATGGGACATACGCCTTACTTGCTAGTTATAAAGAACAACAGTTAGTTGAATATCAAGGAAATCCTTTAATTGAAGCACTACCCCCTATACTCTCCTATGAAGAAGCATTTGATCAACTTAGTTTTTTTCCTGAGTATCATGAAAAAGAAAAAAACTTATCTGAGCATCATCGTTACCACGCCCTGTTACGATTAACCCGTTTTTTTCAGCCAATTGGACAAACGTTAGATTTAGAGAGAAGGTTTTCTCGTTTTTTACGTTATGGATATGTTAATCGGAATCCATTACAAAAACAGCATATTCAAGCTTTAAATGAGTTACATCAAAAGTTGGTGAAAAAAGAAGAGTTAGGTTTATCACCAGATATAAGAGCAACAGCTTCTAGTTTTACTTTGATGGGATTTTCTGGTGTTGGAAAGTCTACAGCTATAGAGAGGGTTCTTTCATTATATCCACAGCTAATTGTTCATCAATATCCCATTAATACAATTCAAATTGTCTGGCTAAAATTAAACTGTCCACATGATGGATCATTAAAATCTTTATGTCAAAATTTTTTTGAAAAGATAGATACATTAATTGGAACAAATTATTTACATAAATACGGTAAGTCACATATTTCAGTCAGCTCAATGGTAACAAGGATGGGGCAGATTGCACGGTTGCATTGTGTCGGAGCCGTAATTATTGATGAGATACAGCACCTTTTATCAACAAAGGGAGATGCCTCTGAAAAGATGATGAATTTCTTTGTGACACTTATTAATGAAATTGGTATACCTGTTATGATGATTGGGACAATGAGAGCAAGAGCAATTTTACAGAAGGATTTTAGGCAGGCACGTCGTGGAAGTGGACAAGGAGATATGATTTGGCAACAAATGGATAACTCAGAAGATTGGGAAGTGTTACTTACAAGTATTTGGGATTATCAGTGGACAAAAGAATATGTCGAACTTAATCAAGAATTGATTAAGCTAATTTATGAGGAGAGTCAGGGAATTATTGATATAGCTATAAAGATTTTTATATTGGCACAGGGGAGAGCAATTGAAACAAGCACAGAGAAAATTTCAATAGAATTAATAAAAAAAGTAGTAAAAGAAGATTTGAAACTTGTTCAGCCAATGTTGAAAGCACTTAAATCTGGAGTAGAGTCAGAAATTGCAAAGTATGAAGATATTATTGCCTTAGATATAAAAGAATACATGTTAAATAAAATACCAGTAATTGATATGAGAGCCAGGATTCAAGCTCAAAAGGAAAAAATTAAAAAAGATAGTGAAGCAAATGAATCAAGTAAGTTAGAAAAGTTAATTTTATCCCTTATTAATTTAGATGTAAATGAAAAGCATGCAGAAAAGATAGCTAAAAGAGTACTGAATAAACTTCCAAATTTAACGATTGCAGAACTAATGAAAGAAGCTTTGAAGTGTATTAATGAATGTGAAACTGACAAGAGAAAGAAAAATAATAAGGCATTGAATATGAATATGTTACAGCTTCTCATTAATAAAGGAAAGAAGACCAAACAATCGGCTTATGAAGCATTATATGATAACGGTTATATTAAAAAACCATTAGAAGAATCTTTTTATGAGGAAGAGAGATTATGTTGACATTTTTTCCAAATTTATATGAAGAAGAATTATTGTATGGCGCATTGACTAGATATCATAACCGTTCGTGTAATAAGGAATTTAAAGATACGTTAAGGGATTTATATGGTGATACGCGAACATATATTATGCCAGATTTAATACCAGATTTAAAAGTTTTACAAAATAGGCTTAAATATTTTAATCAATTTAATATTAATGATTGTTGGGAACAGCATACATTCTTTCATTATTATACAAATTTTTTGAATGCTGAGGTTCGTAATAAGGTAAAAAAAGCAATATTAAGTAATGAGCAGGGAGTAAATGTGTATTATCAAATTGGTTATATAACAAGTACAGTAAAGGAATCTCCATATTTTCGGTTTTGTGCACAATGTTTACAAGAAGATTTACAGGGATATGGAGAAACTTATTGGCGTGTTTATCAACAATTGCCAAGTGTTTTTGTTTGCTTAAAGCATAGATGTTTACTTCAAGAGAGCTCTGAACAATTTCGGACAGGGGGTTCAACCCTTGTTGCACCATTAGATACAGTCCATATGAAGAGAACGATAAACAATAACGATCATGATTGGTCTAAACAAGAAATGGAACATTTAATTTATATCGCTAAACAAAGCCGAAAATTAGTAAACACAGACTATCTATACGATTTGAATAAATTACAGAAAGGCTATCGATATTTGTTACAAAAAAGGGGGTATGTTTCAGTTAAGGGCAACGTAAAACAAGGTAAATTAGCGCGGGATTTTATTTCATATTTTGGGGAGAAAATACTGCATTGTATGCAGTCAATGTTGAAATCTGATGAGAGTTGTTGGTTAAAAGCTATTACTAGGAAACACAGAAAGTCTTTTCATCCAATTAGACATATATTATTGATTTATTTTTTAGAAGAGTCAGTTGACAGTATTAGTAACTATAGTCAAGAATCTTATAAGCCTTTTGGAAAAGGGCCATATCCATGTTTAAATCCTGCTACTCAACATTATCTTCAACCAGTAATTAAGGAAGTGAAAATTTCAAGATGTAGTAGAACAAAACGACCCATAGGAACTTTTGGTTGTACTTGTGGTTTTATATATTCTCGTAAAGGGCCCGATAAATTTGAAGAAGATAAAATGAAAATTAGTCGTATTAAATCATTCGGATATTATTGGAAAGAAAGATTGCATGAGTATATTTTTATTCAAAACTTAAGTTATCGTGAGTGTGCTAGAAGACTAAAGGTAGATGTAAAGACTGTCATTAAGTACTCTAAAGATATGTTATCTAATAGCAAGAAAATGCAAGAGAACAACTTGTTAGATAAATGGAAGGATGAATGGAAAAGTTTAATGAATAAAAATTCTGATATGACGAAAACCGAATTAAGAAATCTTTATCCTAACTTGTATATGCGTTTATATCGCAATGATAAAGATTGGTTGAGGGAATATTCCCCTAAGCTAAAGAAAAGAGTGAAGGTGCAGAATAGAATAGATTGGGGACAGAGAGATATGGATATTGTAGAAGAAGTAAATATAGCAATCAAATCTCTTATGAATGCAGAAAAACCAATCCGCTTAACGATCGGGAGGATAGGAAGGGAAATAAAGAAGTCATCCCTATTAGAAAAAAAGCTCAATAAATTGCCTTTAACAAGAAAGTTATTACACTCAGTTACTGAATCAGTTATTGAGTTTCAAAAGCGCAGAATTGAATGGGTCTTTGAACAACTTATAAAAAAAGAAGATGATTTAGCTTATTGGAAAGTTTTAAGAATGGTAGGATTAAGAGCTGATATTGATAAGAGTTTACAAGATGAAATATTGGCACGTATCCATAGAAAAAATGGCTAAAATGTATTAGTCATAAGGAGGAGATTATTTGTTAGCTTATTTTCCTTATTTATATGAGAATGAGCTTATCTATAGTGTGTTTGCGCGTTACTATAATCATACAGGGAATCCAAGTAAGAAGTTGAATATAAGAAGAAAAGAGTTGATTCCAGGAAAGAGCTGGACAATTAGCCCGCATTTACCGACCTCTTTAAACAGCCTAGCGAAGCAGCTACATATATTTTTATATCCCTCTGTAGATGATTGGATAAAAAGAAATACGATGTATTACTACTATACTAATTTTTTTAGCAAAGTAATAAAGAAAAAGGTATGGGATATTATGTTAAACGGGGGGAACGTAAATATAAAAAGTTTGATGGGATCGAGGGTATATCCTACACTAGAAAACCAATACTTTAGATACTGTCCAAGTTGTATAGTTAATGATTATGAAAGATATGGGGAAACATACTGGAGGTTAAATCATCAAATACCCGGTGTCTTCATTTGCGAGAAGCATGAAACTTATTTGTTAAATAGTTCTGTGGTATGCAAGTATACAAATTCACAATATTTAGAAGCGGCTAGTATAGAAAATTGTCCAATAACAAAAGAGTGTGTGAATTTTTCTGATAAAACTAAAAATCATCTTAAACAGATAGCTCAAGAAAGTTTTTTCCTTGCTAATGAAGAATATGAGTTCGAAGATTTATATCAAATATATCGTTCTTTGTTAATGCAAAAAGGATATATAGATAATAATGGTTTAATTAATAGATACATTTTATATAGGGACTTTCTTGAATTTTATGGTGAAGAGTTATTAGTTCTTATGAATTCGACAATAGAAGATAGCGCTAGATGTTGGCTCATTAAGATGATTAGAACTTATTATAATTCTTTTCACCCTATTCGACATTTATTATTAATTATTTTTTTGGGGAAATCTGTAAAGCAGTTACCTAAGCATAATAAGAAATTAATAACTCCTTTTGGAGAAGGACCATATATTTGTTTAAATAAAGCAGCCGAACATTATGGTGAATCAGTAATAAGAAGTATGAAAATAAAAAAATTTAAAGGTCAAATAAAAGGTATCTTTGAATGTGAATGTGGCTTTAGCTATTCTAAATTAGTGCCGGATCATATAGGAGATGAAAAAGATTATTGGAAAATCGAACGATATGGAAATGTTTGGATAAATAAGGTGTATGAATATAAGTATGTAAAGAAATTGTCAGTACCTGAGATATCAAGACGTTTGGATGTAAGTGTAGGTAAAATATACTATTGTTTAAAACTTGATGTACATTATGAGGAAAAGCAAGAAGAATTAAAGCAGCTAAATAGAAAAAAATATTTAAAGTTAAAGGAAAAACACCCAGATTTCTTAATTTCTCATTTTAAAAAAGTTAATCAAAATTTAATTAATTGGTTATATAAGCATGACAGGGATTGGCTAATGAATAATAAGCCAAATATTAAACGCAAGCACAACAATGTTTATAGGGAAGTAAATTGGCTGGAGAAGGATCAAGAATATTTGAATAGGGTTAAAAAAATTGCAGATGATCTTTATGGTCTTGAGCCCCCCGTAAGAGTCACAAAAAATCGTGTTGCAAAAGAGTTGGGTCTTAAGGGTTTTTCAGGTTATGAAGAAAAGACGCCAATAACTTTAGGCTATTTAAATGATCGGGCTGAAGATATTGAAGCTTTTCGGTTAAGAAGAATTAAATTTGTAATAAAGAAATTGCTTGAGGGAGGAGAGGTTTTAAGTAAAACTAAAATTAAGGAGCGTGCAAATGTACCAAAGCTATATTTTGTTAATAAAGATTTACAGGAAGAATTGAATGGGTTAAAAGAGAAATATAGCTTATAGGGTATTATAGGTATCTTGATAGTGAGCAATTGTACAAGAAGGTTATAATTCATAAAATGTAAATATTATGTATGTTGATAGGCACTTCATTATAATAATAATTTTATGTTCATCGTTAAAAGTATAACATTTATTACTTCAAAAAAGATTTGTAGTAGTAATAAGTATAGGTATTGATTGTAAATTTAGGAAGGTTCAATAAAGGAATTAATTGTTTTTTTTGGTATAATGAGTAGCGAGGCTTATAAAAAATATTAAAACATTGCAATGCTCATGAATTCTTAAATTGTAATGTACAGGGAGTGGAAATTGCCATGAATGTTAGTGGGATTTTAGAAAGAGTGTTTAATAAGATACCGAAAGAGCATGTTGCTAACATAATAGCTTTTAAGCGTCCAGGTTGGGAGCCAGAAAAAAAGAATTACAAGAAAAATGAAATTAAGGAAGAATTTCTAACTTTAACAGAACTAATTGAGGCTGATGAAGTAGAAGATTTTGTTGAAATGGCAGTAATGACTAAATCAATTGGATTACCAGCCTATACGTATAAAGTTAATCACTTGAATTTTTTAACGGAGGCTGAATCCGCTGTTTCAATTGAAAATGTAAATAACATGCCTTTCCAAGATAAATATCTAATATCAATTGAAGACATTGAACAAGGGGATTCAATGCTAAAGTTGACTGTTAGATTGAAAGAATATTCAGATTATTGGAGAAGAGGGGAACGTTGTCTAGATACCCTTTCTGCGGTTTATAGAATAAAAATTAGTTTGGATAAGAATGCAAGAGTGCTAACAATTTTCTCTGGAAATAACGAGGTACAAAGTGTAATTAAAGATTATTTTGGATTAGTGCTAAAATGGCCTATCCAAAGTTATAGAATTAGAGAAAATATAAATCAAATAAATCAAATTGGGAGTGCAAGCTTTAAAACAGCAGTTCTATTAGATTTCATTTTTACTCGTTTACATGAGCAAGGAATTTTTTCGCGTTTCAAAGAGATAAAATTTAATACGAAAAATAAAAAACATACAACAGACGGTATACGTAATATCACCATAAATGGTCGCAATTTATTATCTTCTCAATTAGCGTGTGAGTATATCACTTTAGGTAGTGATATTTTATCATTTAAAGTTGATATGACGTATAATGATGTGGATTTTACAACTTTATTTTCTTTAAAAGGAAAGGAAGAAGATATATTAAAAATCGTTGTAATCGATAGCGATGATGATATATTTAAACAACAAGTTATAGACATTATTCAATCTGAGTATATAGAATTATGTGGTGCTGGTCTCAAAAACGTTCAAGAAACTTCAAATTTATTGAAACAAATTTATGAAAAATTTATAAATGGGGATAGACTAGTTAATGAAGTAATTCAAAACAGTTCCTTACAAATCATTAAATCCATCTCCAGAAATCTAGAGAAATGGGATTTAGATGATGAAAATAATTTAGAGATGCTTTATAGTTTTTATGAAGAGAGTAAAGTTATTTTAGATTCGGTAGGATATGATGATACTAATGAAGATATTTTAAAAATTAAAGAATATATTGGTTATGATGAAGAAGAGAAGGAACAAGAACTTTCTGAAGATGAAGAAACAGCAATAGTAAAATAATAAAAATTGGGGAGTGATAGAATGTTTTTAATGGAAAAGGATTGTATATTGTATAGGGTAACTAACGATTTTCAAATAGATAAATTACATTCTATCACTCCAAAAAGAATTACTTATGATAAATATGATATTTCTTATATCAATAATCAAATTATAAGAATTTCGTATAAATGGTTGGATCCTATTAAGGTTCAAGAGAAAATAATATCAAGGGAACCTAAAAGTGTCGTTCTGATATATTTCGTGCAACGAAAAATTATTTGTTGTTTTGGAAGTTCAGAAAGTTATATAGGATTTGTCATAAGTAAGTTAGAAAAAAAATTAGCAACGCATCTAGAAAAGATAAATTTGTTTGATATATGTAAAAAGAAATACATTAATGAAGATAATTGGGAATCTGATTTAGTAAGCATATATTTATTACAAAAGAAACCAAATTCTTTTGACGATTATGAAAGCACGCGAGTGAAGAAAGTAAAAATCAAAGATATAGGTTCTGCAGAATTAAGAAAGCATCTTATAAATGGGGAAGTAACTAGTTTTACTTATTATTTTAATGAACGGAAAACATATTTTTATTTGGATAGCGAATCTGTAGTATCATTTCCTGATGTAGTAAAAGAAGAGGTCGTTTATCATGTTATTGAAAGCCTTAGTGATATTGTTTAAAGAGTGGAAATTATGGATTTTTTTCTTAATACCATTTGCATTGTTATTTTTCTTAGATTTAGGTAATGCTTATAATATTAAAGTTTATAATGATTATAAAGACCTTACCAATTTATTGAGTTGGTTATTTACTGGGATAATGTCACTAGTATCTTTCTCAGCTTTATTTATTGCATTCACATTTGAAAATAAATTAGTGACAGCTTCTAAAAGTTTAAAAAGAATTTTAAAGCCATATTCCTTAAATCGGGAAGATTTAAGAAATACATTGATTAACTACGAGAATAATTTGTCAGAAGATAAATTTTTAAGTGTACTGTATTATGTGTATTTAATTATTACCTTTTTTTCTATATTGGTTTGGGGAACGACACTTAAATTTTATAGAGGATTTGATTATGCGGAGGGATTTAGTTTATCTATAGGTACCTTTTTAAAAGTTGGTAGTGTAGCTTTTTTTGCTATAGTATGTTTAGCGTTGATGTTGATATCTATTGCACTAAAGCTAATTAGGATGAATAAAGATCCTTTAGGAAACGGATATTTACCTCAGATAGATGAGGTTTGTAATGTAGCTTATTTAATTGATAATAAAGCTGATATTATGGAGTTTTTTTCTTTGAATTTTCCAACCTTAGAATTTTATAAAAATCCTGCTTCTAAAACTTTTGAGCATGAGGTTACATTTAATTTACCGATTAAAGTTTCTAACTTTCAGTTTGTAATAAAGTTATATCAAAGCGAAGATAGAAAAGGAATTCTAACTTGTTTTGGAAATTTAGTGAATCAAATAAATAAAGCAGAAGTAGGGGAGACCTACACATGTATAGTCACTAATAAACTAAAAGAAGAAATATACAACACGCTGAATGAAAAAGATTGCTATGGAATATTAAAAATATATAATGAAGAAAAAAATGTAGTGGCTAAATATATACTCAAGAAACGAATAGAATCTGAATTTAATTTTTATTTTGAAATGGATAAGAAATTACTAACTAATTTAAGTGGTAATAAAGATAGAGATTATGCATTGATTGAAAGTATGCAGCATCATGAGGGAAAAGTAGTGGATTATCAATTAGAGATATGATTTCTTATGAAAACAAATTTAATGTTCAAATGATATAAATTATGCGAATAGAAGCCTCAAAAAGGCTTCTATTTTTTATCCACCTTTTCATGATGTACAACTATGTTGTCACCAAATTTGTTTTTTGATATCGAATTAATATACATTGTGAATAACTATATTGTCATTATATTGAAATTGAGACATAGAAAATAAAGCGTAGAACGCCTCTTAATGTACAACTATGTTGTAACAACACAATAGTGTTCCATTAAAAAAATGTATTAGACTATAGAAAAAAGTATTAGACTGTTAAAAAAAAGTATTAGACTCGATTTAATTGTCGATAATGGTATCTAAAGTAGTAGGTACTATGGGTTAAAGGCTACCTATTTATGCAATATGAACTAAAAGGTTACCTATTGCATAAATAGGTAGCCTTTTTTATTTACCATTAAACAGTCAAATGAGGGATTCATTGTGGCAAAACGAAAGTATGAATGGGATGCAAAGAAAATTGAAAGATATATTAAGCAAGGACGTGGACAAAAAGAAGGGGAAAATTATAAACCTTGGTTGTTAGCACAAGATGTACCTTCTATTGGAAGAGATGGCCAGCGTGAAGGCTGGAAGACGGGGCGTAATCATCACCTTTTATCTGATCTAGAAAGCGATTATTTTTATTTGTTAGAGTGGTCTAGTACAGTAACTGACATTAGAGAGCAGTTTCCTTTACTACCTATTGAAGAAACAGTATCTATAGCTGAAGGATTAGGAATTAAACATCCCAATGATAATAAAACGAAAGAAATTGTAGTGATGACTACTGATTTTATCATAAATGTTGATTCAAAAGAATTTGTAAGGACATTAAAATATGCAGGTGATTTAGAAAATGCTCGCATAATAGAGAAATTAGAAATTGAAAGGGAATATTGGCAGCGGAGAAATATAGATTGGGGTATTGTGACGGATAAAGAAATCCCCAAAATATTGTGTGAGAATGTGAAATGGGTTCGTAAAGAGTATCACAATTCGGATGTCTCGAAGTTAGGTTCTTTTATTGTAGAGAGTATAGAAAAAATTGTTTATCAGCTTATCCAGGATGAAATAACTCCTTTATCTATTGCTACTTCACATACAGATGATCGTTTGGGATTGGAACCAGGAACTTCACTAGCTATGATAAGGCATTTTATTGCAAGAAAAAGATGGATTGTTAATATGAATGAAAAGATTGTTCCATCTCTTCCACTAAAGGGCGTTTCGATTTCTACAAACAGTGACTATAAGAAAGTAGAGGGATATCAATGATACAGCAATTGGCAGTGAATACAATTATCCAATGGATTGATAGTAGTAATTCTGATGTTGTTCAGGTAGAAAGAGTGCTCTGGATTGATGCAATAGGTGAACAACTTGTTGTTATAGCCCTTAATGATGTTAAGGCGTTACCTACATTAAAGAGTAGTGAAGAATATGTAGAAACTCATTCAGGAAAGCAATTTAAGATAATTGAGTGGATTGATAAATTTAATCTCCCTTTAGAAGAACGTGATGCATTACCAACAGCTTATTTAGAGAAGAGAGATGAAGCGTGGGAGGTTATAAAACATTTAGTCAAAGATGAGCCTAGTATTTATAATCCGAGATTACGTGGGGTTATGATTCGTGAGTTACAAGAGAGAATTTCTGTGCATAAAAGTACGATATATCGGTATTTAAGAAGATACTGGCAATCAGGCAAAGTAATAGATTCTTTAATACCGCATTATAAAAACTCTGGGGGGTATGGAAAAGAAAAAAGTAGTGGCGAAGTGAAAAGGGGAAGACCAACTAAGGTAGTAGAAGAACTCGGTGGAATCAATATAACAGAAGGAATAAAGCATAGCTTTCAAGCTGGTATTTCTTTATTTTACAATACGAAAAACCAGCCTAATATTAAACGGGCATATAAAAAGACAATGGCTAAATTTTTTAATATTGGTTTTAGAGTAGAAGGAGATGAGCAGATCCCTATACTACCTCATAGAGAACAATTACCTACTTATGAGCAGTTTTATTATTGGTTCCGAAAGAAGCAAGATTTAGAAAAATCTTTACAGGCCAGGGTAGGAAAACATGCCTTTAATTTAAAACATCGGCCAATTTTAGGAAGTTCAACAAAGGAGTCTTTTGGCCCAGGTTCACGATTTCAAATTGATGCTACTGTTGCGGATATATACTTAGTGAATGAATTTAATCGCGAGTGGATTATTGGAAGGCCAATTATTTATATAGTTATGGATGTCTTTAGTCGTATAGTTACTGGATTTTATGTAGGTTTAGAAGGGCCAAGTTGGGTTGGAGCTATGATGGCTTTGCTTTGTACATCAATGGATAAAGTTAAGTTTTGTAAATCTTATGGAGTTGATATTAATCCAGAAGAATGGCCAATTCATCATTTACCTGAAATACTTCTTGCAGATAGAGGAGAGTTTGAAGGGCTTAAGCCTAATGGATTAAGAGACTCTTTAGGGGTCGATATTGAATTGGCTGCACCTTACCGAGCAGATTGGAAGGGAGTTGTAGAGCAACAATTTCGATTGCTAAATTTGAGGTCAATTAAGTGGATACCAGGTGCTGTTGAAGCACGAAAACGTGAACGTGGTGCGCGAGATTATCGTTTAGATGCAACATTAACACTAAACGAGTTCACACAAGTTATTATTCATTCAATTCTATACCACAATAACTCACATTACATGAAAGGTTATGATCGAAATCAATTTATGGTGGCTAATGATGTACTACCTATTCCAACAGTTTTATGGAAGTGGGGAGTTGAGTATCGAAATGGTCGGTTGAAAACAGAAGCAGAAGATATTGTAAAGTTGGCTCTTATGCCAAGAGGAACAGCAACTGTTACTCGCTCTGGAATTATTTTTAAGGGGATGTCCTATTCTTGTAATTTAGCTATACGTGAACAGTGGTATACAACAGCTGGATATAGAGGGAGTTGGAAAGCCCCTGTTGTGTATGATGTGCGAAATGCTAACGAAATTTATTTATTATTAAACAACGGTAGGAGTTTTGAGAAATGCCATTTATCTAATAAAGCAGAGAAGTATTACAATAAACGTTTTGAAGAAATAGAAGAATTACATGTCTTAGAAAGACAACTTGATAAAGAGGGAGCGTATAACAATTTAGTATCTCAAATTGAGCTTGATACAAAGGTGGAAGCAATTACAGAAAAGGCGATGAAAGAGACTCAAACAGCTATCGAGAATAGTGATTTAAGTAAAAATAAACGCTTAAAAGAGATTAACAAAAACCGAAAAATGCAAAAAGAAGAAAATCGTAGGACGGAAGCATTTGTTTTAGGAGAAAATGGGCAGGAACAGAATAAAGAAACTGTCTCGCAATCAGTTCAGGGGGAATCTATAGAGTATGTGGCACCTGCTGAAAAGATCGATAAATTAAAGTCTATTTTAGCTGAGTTGGATGGTGAACATGCATGAGTTTCAAAAAGTTCTTGTTAAAAGGTACTGTAATGGCTGCGGATTATAAAAGGCAGCAAATTGAAGACTATCAAGGAAATCCATTAATAGAGGCACTTCCTGAAATCTATAGTGAAACAGAGGTAATTAAAAAATTAGCGAATCGGCCTTTATATAAAGAAGAAGAGAAAACGTATCCTTCACATTTAAGGATGCATATGGTGCAAAGGGTTTATAGGGATTTTTTTCAACCGTTATCTATCCATTTAGAAGTAGAACAGAGGGTATCTAGAATTATTCGTGATGGATATTTAGGAAGAAGTCCATTAACACCTAACTATACTTATAAAGTACGGAAGGATGCTTATCATTTAATTACAAATGGTAGAGATGCTGGAAGTAAGGTTTTGAATGCTAGTTCATCAGGATTTGCCATTGTCGGGATATCTGGAATTGGGAAGTCATCAACATTAGAAAAAGTGTTAAATATGAATCCGCAAGTTGTGATACATACAAGCTATCAAGAACAGCCGTTACATTTGTATCAAGTTGTTTGGTTAAAGATGGATTGTCCACATGATGGTTCTATTAAAGGCCTATGTTTGAATTCTTTAAGTGCTATGGATGAAATTTTAGGAGGAAACTATTATAAGAAACATGGTGGTGGACGGAAGACGGTTGATGAATTACTTCCTATTATTTCTCAAATTGCGGCTGTGCATTGCTTAGGTGTTTTAGTAATTGATGAAATCCAAAATTTAAACGAAGCGAAAAGTGGTGGAAGTGCAAAGATGTTGAATTTCTTTGTACAACTGGTTAATACAATTGGTGTGCCGGTAATATTAATTGGTACGTATAAGGCCTCATCAATTTTAGACGGCGAATTTAGAAATGCAAGACGAGTGTCAGGTCAAGGCGATCTAATTTGGAGCCGAATGCAAAATGATGATGAATGGGACTACTTTTTAAAGGGGTTATGGTTATATCAATGGACGAGCACATTTGTAGAATGCGATGAAGATTTTAAAGAAGCCATGTACTATGAATCACAAGGAATTAGTGATATCGCAGTAAAACTATTTATGTTAGCTCAGTGGAGATGCATTGATACTAACAAATCACATATTACACCTTCTATCATTAAATCTGTAGCAAGGGACCGATTACAATTACTTCAGCCGGCTTTAAAAGCGTTACGAACAGGAATAAAAGATGATATCGAAAAGTTAGGTGATATCTTCTCGAAGATGGAAACAGTAGATCTCTTAAATGAAATAGAAGAGAAGCTTAAGCAAAAAGATCGATTAGAATTGCTGAAGCAAGAAATGGATTACAATACCTATGAGCCATTGATTCAAGAAGTGGGAAAATGGTTAATTGAGGGTGGCATAGAAGAAGTAGTAGCTTCTCAATGCGCAAAAGATGTAGTAAGTGAAAACTTAGATAAATTAACAAAAGTAGACTTAAAACAATTAGCACTTAAGCATGCCCTTTCAAAGTTGAGGAATGGTACAGCAAAAAGTAAACCAAAAATAAAGAAGTTAAAAGCTACATATAAAGAAGCTGATGATTTGAGGTTGATTTATTCAAAAGCGAAAGAGAAGAGAATTTTAAATTATGATGCTTTAAAAGTAGCTGGGTTTATAAAACAACTTGATGAATTTTTAACAGGACAGGGTGGGTAGAATATGCTAACATTTTTTCCAACTCCTTATCCTGATGAAATATTATATAGTGCTTTTGCGAGATATCATATGAGAAGCGCTAACAGTTCTATTAAAGATACATTAGATGATTTGTTCGGTAAAAAGACTGTAATCTCAACAATTGATTTACCTAGTCACCTTTACAGTTTATGTAACAGAATATCCCCATTACATTCTTCCATTACTCCAGAAAAGCTACTAGAAAAACATACGTTATATCCTTTTTATTCTCCTTTTTTACCGGCCAATAGAGCACAACAACTTAAAGAAATGATGATGGCCGATAATGGACAGTCCATTCACATGATGAAGGGGATCATTGCAGGCTCAATATGTACAAAGCATTCTTTATATTACTGTCCAAGTTGTTTTACTGAGGATTTGAAACAATATGGTGAACCATACTTTCATAGAATACATCAAGTACCAGGGGTATTTGTGTGTTCAAAACATAACGTGTGGTTACAACCTTTTAAGAAAAAGGATTCCTTCAACAAACATGAGTTTATAGCGCTTCCTTTGACTGTGACCGATTCTTTAAAGTATGAAGAAATAAGTATATCAAAGAAGACAAGAAACTTGTTATTTCAAATAGCAAAAGATATTGAATTTCTACTAGAACATGGGATAGGCGAGAATTTATATGAAGCAAAAACAATGTATTTGAGCCAGTTAACAAGACAAGGGTTTGTTACAGTAGGAAAAAGGATTAAACAAGAACTTTTACATGAGCAATTTCAATTATTTTATGGGGAGGAATTATTAGATTTACTAGAATGTTCAATTGAAGGGCAACACAATTGGTTAATGTTTATTGTTAGAAAAGCAAAAAAAGCAATTCATCCTTTACGTCATGTATTAATGATGAGATTTTTATTCGGAACAGTTCAAGATTTTAAGTTGGAGGATACGTATTCAAATCCATTTGGCCATGGACCATGGCCTTGTTTAAACAAGGCAGTAGAACATTTTGGTGAAATGGTTATAAATCGGGTTTATATTTCAAGATGCTACAATACTAAGCGGCCTGTTGGAACATTCTGTTGTTCTTGTGGTTTTATTTATTCCCGGACAGGCCCAGGTCAATCTGAAACAGATGTATGTAAGATAGGAAGAATAAAGGCTTTTGGCAGTCAATGGTATGAAAAGTTAAAGGAGATATCTCAACAAAATATATCATACCGAGCAATAGCAAGAGCATTAAATGTTGATGTTAATACGGTAATTAAATATTTAAAGTTGATTGAAGCTGAAAGACTACAAGATCAGATTGAGAAAGAAAAGAATTTATATGTAAGGTTACAAAGAACGGAAACGGTTAATGAACCGGAAAGAATAACTAAACAGAGAAAAATATCAAGTGCTGTAAGAGTTGATTGGAAGGAAAGGGATTTAGTTTTAAGTAAGTTAGTGGAACAAGAATGTCAGAGAATATGGCATAATCAAGATGAGAAGCCTGTACAAATTACATCAACAAGAATTGGGAAGATATTAGGAAAAGAGGCGTGGTTTCAACATTATAAAAATAAATTACCGTTAACGATGGAGAATTTAAATCTGTATAAAGAAACAATGGAAGAGTTTCAAGTAAGGCGAGTAAGGTGGGTTATTAAACAACTAAAGCTGCAAAATAAGGTGTTAAGAAAATGGGAAATTGAGCGTTTAGCAGGATTAAGGAAAAACTACAGTTCCCTAGTGTACAATGAAATTATAAAAGGGATTTCTTCTTAAATGTTTTATCGGGGAATGGGGGAAATGTACAATGGAGAGTTTACAGTTTAAAAAGTGGCCATTTCAAGAAGATGAGCGAATAAAGGTACATTGGTTTCGATCACCATATCGAGTTGAAAATAAAGAATGGGTATTAGACGTTATATTGCAACGAGAAGATCGAAGTATTAAGAAAAGGGCAACAATACCTTTTGGATCATTACCATGGTTACGTCTAGGACAATACATAGTAAATGGAAAACCATTACGTGAATCGGAAGGATACATAAAAAACATTCAAATGTTAAATGTTGATGAGGGTAGCATAAAACCCGCTGTGCAATGTATCCCGAAAAATTTATACTTATTGCAGTATCCAAAGAATTATGATGAAAATTGTTGGAGTGTTACTTATGGGGATAAATTATTAGTGATTCCTTGTATTGAAATAGCAAGGGCTTTATTAGCACCTTCACGTTTTTTGGCAAATGCTCTTATAGATCCCGTTGGATTACAGTATTTAATTGATGAAGTTGAAGAGCATGGTAGAGAATTAATATTAAAGCTAAATGACAGCATTCCGAAATCATATGTTACTAAAAATTTAATTAACCATTTCATTTGGTTAATGTATAACGAAAAGGCAAATGATACTTGGCATCATTTTTATAAGTCTCTTTATAATCCAGAAGATTCCCTTCAGCAAGGAAATAGTAAGGTACAGGTTAATATGCCGTTATCCGGAACCTGTTCTTTAAAAGTAAGATGTAGGGAAGTAGGTAATGTAATATTAGTATTAGAAATTGTAGAAGCTTCAGGACTTTACCACCCGTTTAAAAAGGTAACTGTAGAACATGGTGGAAAAAAAGTAATAAAGTTATATGAAAAAGATGAAAAAGCTACAAAAAACACCAAGACCTCAATTGATAAGAAAGAAGGAGTCTTAGATGACTCACTTTCACCCTCATTAAATGAAAAAGTTACTTCACATGTTAAAGTAAAATCTACAAAATTAAAATTCACAACAAAACCAAATGTTGAAATATTAGATAGCGATAAAGTGGCTACAAAGCGAATAGGTACAGATGCAGACAATGTTGAGAAAACTGCTTCCAACATTGTCACAACAGTTCAAGCATCTAGAGGTGGAAAAGTAAAACCTGTAGAGTTTGAATCCCTAGAGGTAGAGTTTGAAACAAAGGATAGCGGCCTCGAAGATTTTATGAATGCTGTAAGACATTTGATTATAAATAATGATATAAAAGTCCTAGATATTCAGATTGCTGATTTACCGGGGGATTTGGGAATCAGCTTCATTACGGAGCATGTAAGAAGAAAGTTTATGTATGTACTATTAAAAGTTGATGATGAAAGGGAAGTTTTACTAATTGAGATGGGGCGACCAGATTATAAATCAATTTCTACTTTGGTGGTTGTGTCTAAGCAAAGTAAGAATTTTGAATCACTTCATAAAAAGTTAGTGTGGAGGGTTATTCATCTATTAATTGATAATCGAGGTTCGTGGAATAGAGAGAAGCTTAATCAAGATAGAATGTATAACTTTTGTTTTATGAAGCACACAAACGGAATAGCCAAATTCTGGGGTGAACGTTTAGGAAAGAGGATTAAGGGGTTACAAGAAAATAAAAATTAGTTGTATTGTTTTTTAAATTTTTCTTCTAGATTTTCTATCGTGTATTCAAAGGGTGATGATTTTTAAAATCATTCAAGATAATTGAAAAGGCTACACAGATATGAATAAAGCTAATTATGAACTGTAGGCTATATTTTGAGGAGAACATTTAGTTGATACAAATTAAGGTATGTTTAATGATAAGTAGGGAAAAATGAATAAGATGTGGAAGAATTAAGATAATTAAAAGATATAAAAATCATATATTTTTTCATGATTCGACAAAAATCGCGTTCTGTAAGGTATAATATAGGTAGTAAGAAGTATAGGCTTTGCGCATTTCAACTTTTAGAGGCACTTTTTAAAAAGGTGTTTTTATTTTTATTAAAATTTAGACAAGTAATGATGGAGGTATTTATAATGCCTAAGATTTCAACTTTTATGTATTCAGAAGGCGCAGTAAATGAGACAGTACCGAATGGACAACGACTTCATATCGTTGCACCTTTACTTATTTTTACGCCCATGTTTATTCCTGGCACACTTTCTTTTTCTGTTTCCATGGGGATAATAGGTATTGATGTGGATAAAGATCATATTTTCCAATTTAAGTTTAAGACACCTGTAAATGGTGAAGCGCCATTAATTGATACTGGTGAAATAAACTTTCCGAGAGTAAATGATCCGAGTATATATGATTTACCACTAGACATGAGAGGTATTATGTTAAACTTTGGATTTCAAAATGTTGTCTTCAGAAATGAGGGGACGTATATCTCTGAGGTATTTTTAGATGGAGAAAGTTTGGGGGAATTCCCAATTAATGTTAAAGGGAAGGAGAAGTTACAATGATGATAACAGATCCTATCATAAGTTATCCAAGTAACTCCGTTGATAATTCATTCACTAAGTTTGCTGTGAAATTCCTAGCAACAGGCACTCTGGTTGCTAGTTGGGGATTAAGTAATGTCTCAAGTGTTTTGAATTATACTGATCGATCTTCTAAAGAAATGGAAAACTCATATGAAGGAGTAATAAAATATTCCAATGGGAATGAAATTCAAATTAATCCTTCCGTAGAGAATAGAAAGATCAGTCATCATTTAATTAATGATGGAATAGATTATAGTGTAACGAATGAAATTGCAGATATAATGTTTTGGACGGATACAACTAAGGAGGCGATAGTTCTGAAATATCAAGGACCCCCTCTCTTCGAATATGAAAAAACAATTCACAGCAAAGTAATCAATGCAGGATTTTTAGAACCAGAATTAAACGAGGATTTTGAGTATGCTACTTGGGATGAAGTTGAGGATATTAAACACGTATTTAAATTTGAAAAACAAGTTAAGAGTAAAGTCGTACATGGCGGGGATTTTATATTCCCTTCGTTAGACTGAGAAAAAGGAATATAAAATGGAAAATAATTGGTACGAAATTATAAACCCTACAGAGAATATTTCCCAAGGGGATATACTTTTTAATTGTCCCCTATTTGTCCCTATTTATCCTAGTGATGATTTAGATGCTGCAGACTTTGATAAAATTGAAGAACGTGAATTGACAACAAATATATATAGAGCAAATGTTATTATTTTGAACCAAGCATGTGATCTTGAAGTAAGAGATGGACAGGATTCCCCTAAACTAAAAACGGTTTTAGTTGGAACTCTTCAAGATGTTAGAAAAAATGAAGTAGGAAAAAATAAGTTAGCTCCGATTGCGAAATTGGAAAAACCTCAATTGTTTTTATTAGAACCGTCAAATGGACCGATTAAAATGGGTCATCAAATAGTACACTTTGATGCTCTTGCATCTTTACCTTGGAAATTATTAAATACTTTTGGTAAAACACAAGGGCAAAGATTAAGAGTAAAAAGTCCTTATATTGAACAATTGTCGCAACATTTTGGTAGCCATTTTGGAAGAGTTGCACTTCCTGAAAATCGTGAAGAAGAGCTAGGTAAGTATTTTGCAATAAAAAATGAATATGAAGAAAAAAGAAAAAAAGGTAATTACACCAAAATGTGGAAAGATTTATCGGAAGATGAAGTATTGACGATGATTGAAGAATTAAAGCAAAGTGTATAAAAAAGACCCTTCTTAAAAATGAGAAGGGTCTTTTTATATTTACAAATCAACTATGAAATGTAATGCAGCTAAAAAATACCACCTTTTTATTATATAAAAGGTATTGAATTGTTTACATGTAAAGAAAAAACGGTAGCAATTGTGATTGAACTACCGTTTTATTATATTTTTAGTTTTCATATTCTCCTTTTACTCGATAAGACTTAGCTGTTCCGTCTTCATATGTAACTCCAACAGCATAAAAACGGTATGTATATTTGCTAGCATCGTGGTTGTCAAAACCAAATAATTTAGATGTGAAGCTTATCTTATTAATTCTTTTTCCTTCATGTTCTTGCAACACTGCTTTGGTATGTGCTTTAACCTCTTCACTAACTTGATTTACATCTGATGAAGTGTCTGTAGCTTCAAAAGCGTTTATGAAGTTTGTTCCATCTTCATAAATAGTGAATGTAGACATATTATCACTCCTAGTTTAGTTTGTAATTGTATTTTATATTTAAATTTTAAATTATTTTTAAAATTTTGTAAAATGGTAATGCGTTTTAAAAATTATTATTAAATACCCACATGTAATTGGATCAGATTTATAGGGATTCATGTAGGGTTTTTGTTCTAGTCTAATACTTTATTCTATATTATTAGCGGGGGGATAGAAAAAGTTTATGTACTAGTCTAAGACTATTTTATTAAATGAAGTAGTTATTACAATACAGGAATGTTGCTGCAACAGTGATATTAGTCTAAAACATTTTTTTAATCAAACATATAGTTATAGCTTTAAAATAAATTTACAAATTTGTCCCCCTTTTAGATATTGTATCTAAAGGGGGATTTTTGTGTTAAAAAGAACATCTAAGATCGATAGGAGAAAGTTAGGATGCCCGTACGCTACTAAAGTACTACTTTATTTTATCTGAATTTTTAATTATCATTTTAAGTATTCGTGAACAATTTCCTTTATTATGAAAAGAAGAGGGGATAGATTACTAGGTATTACAAGGGGGCTTATTAATGAACGTGAAAGAAAAAACATATTTAAGTATAGAAGAGATTATTTCATTACCAACCTTATCAAGTACCAATATAAGTGATGATGGCAAAAACGTAGCGTTTATTAAGAGGATAGCTAACTGGGAAGACAATACGTATAGAAGTCATGTATGGATATATGAAAAAGATAAAGGGCAAAGTTATCCATTAGCAAATGAGAATATAGATAGTACATGCCCGTTATGGTCTCCAAATTCCAAGGATATTGCATACCTTAGCCCTGTTGATAATGGGAAAAATCAAATCTTTGTTAAGTTACTAGATGGTTATGGTGGGGTGCAAATTACTCATGAGGAAGAAGGGATTAGTACATTCAAATGGGATCCTACCGGTAAAGGTTTTTATTATATTACACAGTCAAAAGAATGTGAGGAAATAAAGAAACGTAAGGAGCTATATGGAGGTTTTCAACATGTAGGTAAGGAACATCAAAATAATTGTTTATGCTACATTGAAATAGAAAAAGTGATACAAAATGATAAAGAGGAACGAGAGATTAACGGTGTTTATCAATTAACGGATGGTAAGGATTTTTATATCCATGACTTTGATATTTCAAATGATGGGAAAAAGGTTGTATGTATGGCTACACCAAGCCTAAACGATCATATGAATGGTGATCTATATATATTAGATGTTGAAGCTGAGGAACTACAAAAGATGAATGTAGATAGGTTGTTGGGCGGGAGCGTTTGCTTTTCTCCTGAGGGCAGTAAAATGTGCTACGCAGCAAGCATAAGAGAGAAGGAGTATTATAGAAACCATATACAAGAGAGTACATTAGAGATATATGATATGAATACTGGAGAGGTGATTCAGCCCTTAACAAACTTTGATAGTACGGTTATGCCATTACAGTGGACAGCTAAAGGAATTTTAATTAGATGGCAGGATAAAACGAATTATCGTATTGGATTACTAGCTGAAGATGGCACTGTGAAAGCATTAAGCGACAAAATAGATGGCTTTATAATGGATGCTTCTATAACAAGAGATGGAAATCATATAACCTATAATAAGGCTATAACAAATGAAACTTTTGAAATCTATTTGGATGATAAAAAAATAACGAATGAAAATAGCTTTTTCGACGGGAAGCTTAAAAGTAACAGGGAAATCATCTCGTGGAAAAATAGTGATGGTCTTGAAATAGAGGGTATTTTATCAATCCCAGTAGAGTTTGACGCAAATAAAAAATATCCTTTATTAGTAGTAATTCATGGAGGTCCGGCTTGGGCATCCTTCCCGATATTTTCAGACTGCTTCAATGAGAAATATCCTATTGAACAGTTTGTTGAAAAAGGCTTTATCGTTTTAGAACCAAACTATAGAGGAAGTTCTGGTTACGGTAATGAATTTTTAAAAGCAAACTATAGAAAACAAGGATTTGCTGATTATGATGATGTTATATCTGGAGTGGATGCACTAGTTGAACAAGGGATTGTAGATAAAGATAGAGTAGGAGCTATGGGATGGAGTAACGGAGGATATATATCAGCTTTCTGTTCGACATTTAGCAGTAGATTTAAGGCTATTTCAGTTGGAGGCGGAATTACGAACTGGAGTACCCATTATGTAAATACCGATATCCCTTACTTTATTAGCATGTATTTAGGAAATAATCCATGGAATGACCCAGAGATATATAAGAAGACATCACCAATGACATATATTAAATCAGCCTGTACGCCTACGTTAATTCAACACGGAGAAAAGGATGTAAGAATTCCCATTACAAATGCATATGAGCTATATGAAGGATTAAGAGAAATGGAAGTTGATACAGAATTAATGATATTTAAAGGAATGGCATATAGTTCTGATCAGCCAGGAATGAATGTAGCTATTATGAAGCAGAACTTGATGTGGTTTTCACATTATATTCTTGGGGAAAGTATGGAGGGATTTCGTACTATATAATGGATATTCGTACAGGGATTTTTCGTTGTGTAATCGGGTCAGATTGTTGTAAACTGTATGCAAACCGTTATGATTATAAGGAAACGTAATTCGGAGGACGAATATGACAGTGAATAAAAATGAGTTATCTGTAGAACAACGTGAAGAACTATTAAAAGCATTACAAGCTCGTTTTGAGAAAAACATGAACCGCCATGAAGGTCTTGAATGGGCTAAAGTTGAAGCGAAGATAGAAGCTAATGCTGAAAAATTATGGTCACTTAATGAAATGGAAGTAACAGGCGGTGAGCCGGATGTTGTTGGTTATGATGAAGAGAAGGACGAGTATATTTTCTGCGATTGCTCAAAGGAGAGTCCTAAAGGTCGTAGAAGCCTTTGTTATGATCTTGAAGCGTTAGAAGCAAGAAAGAAGCATAAACCGGAAAATAACGTTATTGATGTGGTAACTGCTATGGGTATTGAACTATTAACAGAAGAACAATATCGACAGTTGCAACAACTTGGGGAGTTCGATATGAAATCATCAAGCTGGGTACAAACGCCTTCAGATATTAGAGAGCTTGGTGGAGCTCTATTTTGCGATTATCGCTTTGGACACGTTTTTGTGTACCACAATGGAGCAGATTCATACTATGCTGCTAGAGGATTTCGTGGTTCTTTAAGAGTTTAAATTTGGAGTAAGTAAGAAAAGAGCCTATACTTAGGCTCTTTTCTTATTATTTCTCTGGTTTTATATATAGATAGAAAATCTCATCTTTATTTAAAACAGCATCCAGTTCTCGGTCTGTATATTGTAATTTTGAATAAATCTCTTCAGTTAAATAGATGTTCTGTTGCTCTTTTTTTCTCTTTAAGTCAATGTATTCATTTAATGCGACTCTGAAAAACCATGGACGTATGTTATCCTCGGTTAAGCTATCTAGCAATGTGTATACTTTATAGAAAGTATTTTGGATGATGTCTTCTGCGTCTTCTTTTATAGCCCCTTTCGCTAGTAATAGTTTGAACACTTCCTCCCCTAAATTGATAAGATAGGAGGTCAATATATTTTCTTTTCTCATCATTTTTCCTCCCTACACTTATACAACGGATAGGTAATAGTAAATGTATACACTTAAATGCAAATTCGTTATTAACTACGTTTTATAGTACATGATACTTCATGAATAGGAGTAATCATTTCATTTTTTGAAATATTAAATCTTTAATGTTAAAATGAAATTTGGAGATATACGGAAAGGAGACAAGGACTCAATATGTGGATGAGCTTGTAATGATTCGAAACTAGATAGATAAATTTTTCTCTCGTAAGTGAGGGTTTATTTAGCTATCTGTAAATCATGCAAGGACCGCATATTTGGCTTGTACATCCCTTTTGTAAGGATAATGTGTAGGGAAATTCATATCTCTTATATAAAGTATGCGTCCTTTAAATTGGAGGAGTATATGATGAATCAATTAAAAAATAAAATAGCAGTCGTTACAGGTGTAAGTCGTCTAGATGGTATAGGCGCAGCAATTTGTAAAGAATTAGCTGAAGCAGGATACGATATATTTTTTACTTATTGGACAGCGTATGATAAAGAGATGCCTTGGGGCGTTGATCAAAGTGAACAAATACAATTAAAAGAAGAGTTACTAAAAAACGGTGTGAAAGTATTGAGCATGGAGTTAGATTTAACTCAGAATGATGCGCCGAAAGAGCTTATAAATAAAGTTACTGAACAACTAGGTTACCCTCATATATTAATTAATAATGCAGCGTATTCTACGAATAATGACTTCTCTAATTTGACTGCTGAAGAATTAGATAAGCACTACATGGTCAATGTTCGTGCGACTACATTGTTAAGTAGTCAATTTGCCCGAGGATTTGATAAAAAATCTGGTGGTAGAATTGTAAATATGACGTCGGGGCAATTTCAAGGACCTATGGTTGGAGAACTGGCGTATGCAACAACGAAGGGAGCTATTGATGCTCTTACTAGTTCGTTGTCAGCCGAGGTAGCTCATTTAGGAATAACAGTGAATGCAATTAACCCAGGTCCAACCGATACAGGCTGGATGACTGAAGAGATAAAGCAAGGATTAAAGCCGATGTTTCCTTTTGGCAGAATTGGTGAACCAAGGGATGCAGCAAGACTCATTAAGTTTTTAGTAAGCGAAGAAGCAGAGTGGATTACGGGACAAGTTATTCATTCAGAAGGTGGATTTAAAAGATAAAAAGAAGGTATCTCACACTGGTGAGATACCTTCTTTTTTAATCTTTCTTCAATCTTCGTGCAACACCATTCCCTAAAGACTGCAATCCTTGTACGAGGATAATTAAAATAAAGACAGTTGCATACATTACTTCAGGTTCATAGCGTAAATGCCCGAAGCGATATGCTAAGTCCCCTAGTCCACCAGCACCGACAAGACCAGCCATTGCTGTTGCGCCGATTAAGCCAATCGTTGCAATTGTTAATCCAAGTACAAGGGAGGGACGAGCTTCTTTCACCATAACGTGCCAAATAATTTTTATAGTAGAAACACCCATCGCTTGGTAAGCTTCAATCACGCCACGATCGACTTCTAATAATGCTGTTTCCATCAATCTTGCGATATAGGGAGCAGTGAAGACGACAAGCGGTACGATAACACCTTGCACACCAATGGATGTTCCCATTAGAAACTTTGTAAAAGGTAAAATGAAGAATAATAGAATGATAAACGGAAGAGAGCGAATGATATTAATAATTGTATTAAGAATTGGATAAATGATTTTATTTTCGTGCTGCCCACCAGGTCTTGTTAAAACAAGTGTGACACCAAGTGGCAGTGCAATAAGGATCGAGATGAGTAATGAAATAGATGTCATTTGAAAAGTTTGTATGGTCGCCTCCCATATAACTTTACCCCATTCATCCAAAAAGGACTTGTTTTCCATGGTCTGTTCTACCTCCTTCTACGATGATTCCCTGTTCTTGTAAAAATGATAAAGCACGGTTGATTTCATTTTGTTCCCCTTGCATATGAATGATAAGTTTCCCGTATGCTTCATGTTTTAATTGAGTAATATTACCGGATAAAATATTCGGATATACTTGGAATCGTTTTGTAGCGACAGCTAATGCTGGTTCTCCTGAAGAATTTCCTATAAAAGAAAGAGTTACAATTTCACCAGTAGTTTGAAGTTCTTTTTGTACATCTTCTGGAATTTTTGCTGCAAATGCGCTATTTACAAATTTCTTCGTTGTTACATGTTGTGGGTTTGTGAATATATCCTTCACAGTCCCACTTTCGACTACTGCTCCATGTTCCATAACAGCAACTCGGTCGCATATACGCTGGATGACATTCATTTCATGTGTAATTAATAAAATTGTAATCCCGATTTCTTCATTAATCTTTAATAATAGGTCAAGAATAGAATCAGTTGTTTCTGGATCTAAAGCACTCGTTGCTTCGTCGCTTAATAACACTTCAGGTTCATGTGATAGTGCACGTGCAATGGCAACACGTTGTTTCTGGCCACCAGAAAGTTCACTTGGATAGGCATCCTTTCGAGTAAAAAGATCGACAATGCGTAAATACTTTTCTACTCTTTTTTCAATTTCTACTTTTGAAATGCCAGCAAGACGTAACGGTAATGCGATATTTTCATAAACGGTAACAGTTTTAAGTAAATTGAATCCTTGAAAAATCATCCCGATTTTTTGTCTCGCTTTTGCTAGTTCCTTTGCTGATAAAGTTGTTAAGTCTTGGCTGTTTACAATGATATTTCCTGTCGTTGGTTTTTCTAATAAATTTACACATCGAATTAATGTACTTTTGCCAGCGCCACTATATCCAATGATTCCAAATACTTCACCCTTTTTTACTTGAAGGGAAGTAGACTTAAGAGCTTCCACATTCCCTTTTTTTGTTGTAAATACTTTGGATACATTTTTCAATTCAATCATTATCGTCAGCTCCTACCAAGACGGTAAAATAGAACCATCAAATTTTTTCTCGATAAATTCTTTTACTTCTTTAGATTGATAAGCTTTCTTTAGTTTATTTATAACAGCATCATCTTTATTTTCAGTACGAACAACGACCCAGTTCACATATGGTGAATCTTTTCCCTCGCGGAAGATAGAGTCTTTTGCAGGGCTTAATTTTGCACCTAATGCAAAGTTTGTATTAATTGCAGCTGCTTTTACTTCACTTAGTTGTGTTGGTAATTGAGATGCCTCTAATTCAACAATCTTTAAATTTTTTGGATTTTCAATTACATCTTTTGCAGTCGCTTTTTCTGTAGCCTTTGGATCAACTTTTAAAACACCTGCTTTTTCAAATAGTTTTAAAGCTCGAAGTTCATTCGTTGGGTCATTCGGTACAGCAATTGCATCGCCCTCTTTTAATTCTTTTACGTCCTTTAAGCTTTTTGAATATACGCCCATAGGGAATGTTACTGTTGAAAATACTTCGGTTAATTTCATATTACGTTCCGCTTTAAATACGTCTAAATATGATTTCGTTTGATAGCTATTTACATCAAGGCTTTTTTCATCGAGGGATACGTTCGGTGCTACATAATCATTAAATACTTTTATATCGATTTCGAGACCGTCTTTCGCTGCTACTTCTTTTACCTTTTCAAAAATTTGTTCATGAGGCCCTCCTGTTACACCGACAGTAATCTTTTTCTCATCTAACGCTTTTACTTCTTTATCTGAACTCCCGCTACATGCGCTTAATAATAATACAGCCCCACTTACAATGCTTAATAATACTTTCTTCATCTATAATTCCCCCTTAAATATACGTTCCAAAATAAAAAGCACCTCTCAAAAATAAGAGAGGTGCCGAATAGACAAAATAGATTCCTCTCTTATCTTCCAAAACGAGAACTCGTTTTGCAGGAATTAGCACCTTAGCTTATACGTTATAAGCTCGGTTGCCGGGCATCATCGGGCCAGTCCCTCCGCCACTCTTGATAAGAGTATGTGTATGTAGTTTTTTTAATATGGTACTAATAGTAAATCTTACAAAAAGAATTGTCAACGTTATTTTCTGAATATATTTTATTTTAAGGTAATCGAAACGTTACCTTTCTTATGTCCCTTTTCCACATACATATGAGCTTCAGCAATTTCTTCTAATCGGTAAGTTCTATCAATAACAGGTTTTAAATGTTCTGTTTCAGTTAGTTTTTTTAGTAGAATCATATCCTCTTTACTTACTTTTGCCATCATTCCATTAACAGATACATATTTTCCATTGGGTGTTAATGTATTTGTACAAAGGGATTTTTTATACTTCCCAACTGCATCAAATATAATATCGTAGCGCTCGCACCCCTTAGTAAAATCTTCTTTCGTATAATCAATTACTTTATCAGCTCCTAAAGATTGAACGAGTTCAAAATTTGAATTACTACAAACAGCCGTAACGGTCGTACCGAAATATTTAGCAAGTTGTACAGCAGCTGTTCCTACCGATCCTGAGGCACCATATATGAGTACTTGTTGCCCTTTTTTTATACGGCCCTTTCTCAGGAAATGCAATGCTGAAGTTCCACCAAAAGGAATAACTGCTGCTTCTTCATATGTCATATTGGTAGGTTTTAATGCTATTAATCCACTTTCATGTACGCATGTGTACTCGGCATAACCGCCGAGGTTTAGTTCTGTTAATGCAAAAATTTGATCTCCTTTTTTAAATTGAGTTACAGCTGTTCCTATTTCTTCGATTTCGCCGGATAACTCTACACCGAGTATAGGCTTTCTCGGTTTTCTAAAACCTAATATGATCCGCATAGGAATCCAAAATAATAGAGGGCTATTAAATCCGCGTATTCTACAATCTCCAGTCGATACACTTGTTGCGTGAATTTTAACTAATACTTCATTCTTTTTAGGGGTAGGTTTCTCTATATTTTGAAGCTGAAGAACGTTAGGTGGTCCATACTGTGTGCAAATGATTGCTTTCATAATGACCTCCTGAAATGAGTTGTTGTTATTTATATCATATTTAAAGTCTTCATTAAACATGTCGCTATATAGCGAATATAGATTAAAAATTATATAGATTTCATAGGAAAATAGGTACAATATGAAGAGGAAAAGATGTAGAAGAGGAGAGTGTCATTTGAAAAAAAGAAAGATAGCGGTGGTTATGATGGCTTATACAGTGTTGCTTGTGACATCTGTAAATACATATAAGGAGCAATTAAATCATCCGATTATGAGCGATGTAGGAAAGTTACTCCCGACAAAAATAAAACGCGTTGAAAGTGCTACGGATGAGCACTCGTTAATAAAATTAGTGCAAGATGCGAATGTTTCTGGAGAGAAGATTTCTATTGCTGGTATGCAACATAGTCAGGGCGGGCAGACATATTATCCCCATGGGACGATGCTTGATATGAAAGGGTATAATAAAATATTAGAATTTGATCCAGAGAAGAAGCGCATTACAGTTCAAAGTGGTGCCACGTGGAATGACATTCAGAAGAAAGTAAATCCATATGGTCTTGCTGTTCAGGTGATGCAGTCGCAAAATATTTTTACGGTTGGTGGTTCATTAAGTGTAAATGTACATGGTCGTGATATTCGTCATGAAGCATTGATTGATACAGTAGAGTCGTTTAGATTGTTAATGGCGGATGGTACGGTGCGTAATGTAAGTAGAGAAGAGAATGCAGATTTATTTCCTTATGTCATTGGCGGTTACGGGTTATTTGGTGTCATTTTAGATGTGACCTTAAAGTTAACAAATGATGAATTATATGAAACGCACACGAAAATGCTAGATTATAAAGAATACACGTCTTATTTCAAAGAGAAAGTGAAAAAAGATGAAAATGTTCGTATGCACTTAGCTCGTATTTCTGTTGCTCCAAATTCATTTTTTAGAGAAATGTATGTGACAGATTATACATTGGCAAAAAATCAAAATATGAGGGAGGAATATAGTAAATTAAAAGAAGAAACTATTATAGCAGCGCCTAAATTTTTACTTGGATTATCACGCTATAGTGATTGGGGAAAAGATACGTTTTGGGATATACAAAGAAGTTATTTTGAACGTACAGATGGAAAGTATGAGACGCGAAATAATGTTATGAGGTCAGATAGTGCCTTTATGGAATATGAAAATCCGAATAGGACAGAGGTGTTACAAGAATATTTTGTGCCTATAGATTTTTTCACGGAATACATAGATGATTTACGTAACGTATTAAATGAGGAAGAGTTTAATTTGCTCAATATTACGGTTCGTTACGTGGAAAAGAATGAAAATGCAGTTTTATCCTATGCGAAAGATGATATGTTTGCACTGGTTCTTTTAATTAATCAAGGGCGTTCTGAACATGAGATAAAGAAAACAGAAAATGTTATTCAGAAGATGATTGATGTTACGTTAAAGCATAACGGTAGTTATTATTTACCGTATTATTCTTATCCATCGAAAGAACAGTTAAGGAGAGCATATCCTCGTATAGAAGAATTTCTTCAGAAGAAAAAAGAAGCGGATCCAAAAGAGAGATTTGTGAATTTATTTTATAGGGAGTATACGAAATGACATATAGAAGATTTGTAGCTTCACAAAGCATTATTATGATGGCTGGAAGTATGGTATTTCCTTTTTACATTCTATTGCTTCGGAATGTTGGAAATAGCTTCTCACAGTTTGGCTGGGCATATGGCTTATTTGCCTTAACTTCAGCTCTAGTATATCCGTTAATTGGAAGAATCTCTGATAGAGTAGGTGATAGAAAGTTATTAATTATATACGCCTGGTCCATGGCGATATTAATGCTTTGTTTTCCTATTGCAACAGAAGTATGGCATGTATACATTCTTCAAATTTTAATGGGTATTTTAGGGGCTGTGCAGCGTAATACGGAGAAGACTTCGTTAGCACGAAAAGTTGTACAAGAAAATGCTGGTTATGAGATTGGAAAATATCATGTGTGGACATCGATTGGAGGGGCAGTAGCAATTATTGCAACAGGATATTTAGTAGATTTCTTTACGATCGGCACGATTTTTTATATTGCATCTATCTTATATGTAGTGAGCGGGGTTGTATTAAGTAGTAAAAAAATATAACGATTCCCATTTTTACCTGAATAACCTTTATTTGTTATACTAAAGGGGAAGACAAAAGAAAAGGGGACATTGCCTTTGATGAAATTTTTAATTTTAGCTATTCTCACTTTGTTTTTGATTCCATGGACAAGAAGAAGCGGTAGTAAACTTCGAGCAGTGGATAAGAAAGGGGATGAGAAGGTTGTAAAGGGTAAGAAATCATCTATTTTAGTTATTCCAGTTTTATTTTGGATAGGTATTGCAATCTATGAATATTTTTGGCTAATTGATGATCGAGCAGATTCAATTCTTACTCATTATTCTGTTGCAGTAGCGATTTTAATTGGGCTTGTTTTATTTTCCCAAGATCAAATAGGTAAATTAGAAGGTACGTTAAAAGGACTTCTAATGCTTGTTTTACTTGCAAGTTACGGCTACTTTGGTTATTTGCACGATATAGTAATCTCGCAAAAGAAATATGATTCTGTTGTAAAGGTAGAGAAAGATATTTCAGAGCCATTTACTGAAAATGATCAGCCATTTACAGTGCCGCCAAAGACAGCGGAGAATAAGATGAAAAAAGTATTTGGGGATATTCCGAAAGTAGCTTATTTTGAGCTAGGAGAATTAACGCCACAAATGGTAAATGGCGAGGCTTTATATGTAGCACCGATTGAAGTTTCAGGGTTTTTTAAAGCACGTAAAGCTGAGACAATTCCAGGGTACGTCACGATGTCAGGTACGAATCCTGATGCGGAAGCGAAACTGCACCTTGGTTATAAAATGAAATACGTGCCAAGCATGTTTTTCGGAAATAATTTAGAGCGTGTGGTAAGGCAAGCAGAACCAAATTTAATCTTTAAAGGAAAACCTAAATTTGAAGTGGATGATAAAGGGAAACCGTATTATACAATGACGTACGGTGAATTTATTTCAGGAAGATCTGGATTTGAGGTAGAGGGCGTTGTAGTAGTAGATGCACAAACAGGCGAAGTGAAAAGATACGATAAAGGAAAGGCACCTAAATTTGTTGATGGCGTATTAAATCACGAGACTGCATCTACGTTAAATACGTACTTCGGTAAATATATTCACGGATTTTGGAATACAAAATTCTCGCAAACTGATATGAAGATCCCGACTGAGTGGGGAACGAAAGAAGGAGTTACACCGATTTTCGGTAAGGATGGAACATTATATTACTTTACTGATTTCACTTCTCCGAAAGAGGGAGTAGATTCTGCACTAGGTTATTCACTTATCGATGCGCGTACAGGTAAGTTGTATTACTATAACGGAAAAGAAGTAAAGGGAATTATGGATGGTTCGGCTGCTTCGGAAGTCGTGGATAATTCTTTTAAGAGAGAAAAGTGGCATGGAACGATGCCGGTTATTTATAACGTGTACGGTAAACCTTCTTGGATTGTACCTGTTATTGATGACGGAGGATTAGTGCGTGCCCATACTGTTATCTATGCTTCTAATGCGAAAATATTTGCAACAGGTTCGACGCAAAAAGAAGCGCTTGAGAATTATAAAAATGCGCTGAGTGGAAGCGGAGATTCATTTAGACCGACTTCAAATGGAAAAGAGGCGCAAAAAGAAGGCACTGTACAACGTGTATATAAAGAAAAATCAGGTGAAAATACAATCGTGTACGTACTGTTAGAGAATGAACAAAAAGTATTTATGATACCTGTGAAGAAATTCCCATATGCTATGTTTACAGAAGTGGGAGATCCAATTCAAATCACATATTTAGATACAGGAGAGGCGATGTCTTCCGTATCTAAATTTACAAATAGTAATTTGAACAAGTAAAGCGATAGAAATTCTATCGCTTTTTTTTACAAAATTAAACAGGAAAATGCGCTATACTTGACGTATGTTTATGTTGTAACTATAATTGTTACGATTTAGTATGTATAGGAAAGGGTGAATGAAAAAAGTGAATGAAGTTAATCAGGAAATATATAAGCCTGTAAAGATGAACAGGTTATGGATGATTCTTGTATTAGGAACACTTACGGCGATTGGGCCATTATCTATTGATATGTATTTGCCTTCGTTACCGAAATTAACGGATGACTTGCAAACAGGTGCATCACTAGCCCAACTTACATTAACAGCTTGTTTGCTTGGGCTTTCAGTAGGACAATTATTTGTTGGCTCAATTAGTGATATTTACGGAAGACGCAAACCTCTTATTATTGCTCTCATTATTTATGTTGCTTCTTCTTTACTTTGTGCTGTTGCGCCATCTATTTGGACGTTAGTGTTATTACGCTTCCTACAAGGAGCTTCGGGATCAGCCGGGATTGTTATATCACGTGCAATGGTACGTGACATGTATTCAGGTTCTGAAATGACGAAGTTCTTCTCACTACTTATGTTAGTAAACGGAACAGCGCCTATTTTGGCACCGATTATTGGGGGACAATTATTACAATTTACAACGTGGCGCGGTGTTTTCATCGTTCTTGGAGCAATAAGTGTATTCATGTTAATATCAGCTACTTTCGTATTGCGTGAAACATTACCTCCTGAAGAAAGAGAAACAGGTGGTTTGTCAGGGACGTTAGCGACGTACGGAAAACTATTAAAGGATCGTTTGTTTATGGGATATGCATTGTCACAAGGATTAGTAACAGCGGCAATGTTTGCATACATTTCGGGCTCACCATTTGTGTTGCAGAACATATACGGAGCATCACCACAGCAATTTAGTTTATTCTTTGCAATCAATGGTATTGGTATTATTATTGCTAGTCAGGTAACAGGTCGTTTAGCGGGGAAAGTGAATGAGAAGACATTATTTGTCTCTGGTATCATTATTGCAGCTGTTGGTGGTTTATCTTTACTACTGACAATCTTACTAGGAATAGGGTTAATTGGCGTTTTATGCTCGTTATTTCTTGTCGTATCAAGTGTTGGGGTTGTCTCAACAACTGGGTTCTCGTTAGCGATGAGAAATCAGAAACAAGCTGCAGGAACAGCATCAGCTTTATTAGGCTTATTACAGTTCATTTCAGGAGCACTTGTTGCACCGTTAGTAGGTATTGGGGGAAGTAACACCGCATTACCGATGGGTGTTGTAATAGCTCTTTGTGAAGTTGGTGCTGTGTTATGTTATTTGTTTATGGCCAGAAGAAGTGAGAAGCAGTTTGAACTGCAACAAAGACAAAATTTAGAGGCTTAACAAAAAAGAACTGATTCAAAGGTAATATTTGAATCAGTTCTTTTTTTCATTTCTTTGAAATACCTCATATAGTTTTGTAAGGTGATGTAGTAAAGCAGTGCAAAAGTTATTTGTATAAAGTGACGATACTGTGACAAACATGTTGGTATATATGTTACGATGTCATCTTAAGTGTAAAAAGTAGGATGTTCTCGGTATAATAACAAGTGGAGATAAAAGAAACTATAATGAGTAATAGCTGTAGATAAAAGGAGAAGAAGAGATGAAGAAGGTTTTGGGTATTGCTGTAATGGGAAGTATGCTCCTTCTAGCAGGGTGTAATGGAAATAAAGATACGAAAGAACCGAAAGAAAAGGTAGAACAATCTACTGAGCAAACAGAAGAGATGAAAGAATACCGTGCAGTACATGAAAAATATGATTTGAAAATGAATAAAGAGATTAATAAAGCACTACAGTTATTTGAAGTAGCAAAAGAAAAGGGCGGTAAGGAAATAACGAATGCTGCATATAAAGAAGATGTGCAAGAGGTAACGACGAGCATGTTAGAAGATATTGATCATATACGTAAAGAAATTCGTGTTCCAAAGTCGAAAGAGCAAGAACATGAAGTATATGTTGGTTTCTTGAATGAATCGGAACAAGCGATGAAAAAATTACAGAAGTTAGCGAAAGAAGAAGATTCATCGCTGATTCGTGATATAGAAATTAACTTTGCAACAGCATCGACATACTATAAACGTTTTCAAGCAGAAACGAAAAAATAACCTTGCCTGTGCAAGGTTATTTTTTCCTCTTACCATCGCCATCTTCATCCTCGGATACTAATACCTTCTGTTCTTCGTGAAATTCGGAAATAGTTTGCCCAGTAATATTATCAAAGGGGGTGTAAAAAGAGGTAATGCTTTTCTTTTTAATGAAAAGTTTATAAAACCCAATGATAACAAGTATAACGATTGTTAATGGTAATCCTATAGTTGCTAGAAGTAAGGGGTCCATCTTATAACTCCTTTCATATCTTTTTTTATTATAAGCGAAATACGACATAGATAAATGAAAGTATTAAAAACTGATTTTTCTAAATATATCCAATTTGATTGACTTTTCGTTTTTTCAGAATTATAATTCGAAATATACAATTTGAACCAAATAATAATATAGCAATTTACTTATCCAGAGAGGTAGAGGGACTGGCCCTATGACACCTCAGCAGCGGGTTCTGTAATAGGAACACCGTGCTAATTCCAGCAAGCAAGTCTTGAAAGATAAGTGATGGGCCTTTGTTTATTAAGCCTTGATCTTATTTTTTAAGATCAAGGCTTTTTGTATTCTAAAAAGAGAAAAGGGAGTAATGGAAAAAGTACGTTCATAAAACTAAGTAAATATATGTGTTTAGGGGGTTATTGGAGTGTATGTAATTAAAAAATTATCAGTTATGGTGTTCACGCTATGGGTTATTACGACGGTGACATTTCTAATTATGCATATTATTCCGGGGGATCCATTTTCATCAGATGCAAAAATCTTTCCTGAAGAAGTGATCCAAAACATGAGAGCGAAGTATCACCTTGATGAACCGTTATGGAATCAATATGTTGCTTATTTAGACGGCGTAGTTCATTTTGATTTTGGTGAATCTGTTCAATCAACCGGGCAAGGTGTATCAGAAATTATAACAACTGGTTTTGGTCCATCAGCAATTATTGGTTTACAAGCACTTATTATTTCATTGCTAGTCGGAATTGCTGCAGGTACATTTGCTGCTCTCTATCATGGGAAGGTAATTGATTACGGTGTAAGTTTACTTGCCATCCTCGGTATTTCTATTCCGAGTTTTATTTTAGCACCACTATTTATACAAGTATTCGCTATTCAATTCGAACTCTTACCAGTAGCTTCTTGGGGTACATTTGAACATACGGTATTGCCATCCTTTGCATTAGCGTTAGGACCAATCGCAGTGATTACAAGATTTGTTCGCTCTAATATGATCGAAGTACTGCAGAGTGATTATATTAAGTTAGCGAGAGCGAAAGGTATACCGATTAAGAAGATTATTATAAGACATGCTCTTCGAAATGCGATTGTTCCAGTACTTACATTTGTTGGACCATTAATGGCGGGACTTTTAACAGGTACTTTCGTTATCGAAAAGATTTTTTCAATTCCTGGTCTCGGAAAATATTTTGTAGATAGTATTTTTAATCGAGATTATCCAGTGATTATGGGAACAACCATTTTTTATAGTGCACTTTTAATTGTATGTATTTTTATTACAGATATTATTCATCGTATTGTTGATCCACGTATTCGTTCTATTACGTAAGGAGGGAGATGTTTAAATGGGGGCTTATGAAATTAATGACCAGTTATTAACAAATGAAGAGAAAAAAGAATTAACAATAAATAAAGATCAGCAAAAGATTAGCCGAAAGAAAGAAGTGTTTCGTAAGTTTATATCGAATCCAATCGCAGTTTTAGGAACAGTGACGTTATTACTCATTATTATTTTCTCATTAATTGGCGAAAGTTTAACGTCATTTACTGCGAGTGAACAAGTGAAAGAAGCAACGAATTTACCTCCTAGTAGCGAGCATTGGTTCGGAACTGATGATTTAGGAAGAGACATATGGGCACGTACTTGGGCTGGTGGAAAAATTTCATTAACAGTTGGATTAGTGGCAGCTGCTCTTGATATAGGACTTGGTGTGCTAATCGGAGGATTTAGTGGATATGTAAGAGGGCGCAATCGCCTTGGGACATTAATTGATGAGTGGATTATACGAGGAATCGAAGTGTTATACGGTATCCCATATTTATTAATTGTTATTTTACTATTAATTGTTATGAAACCAGGTCTTTTTACCATTATCATCGCCCTTGCATTAACAGGATGGATTGGTATGGCACGTCTCGTTAGGGCACAAGTCTTATCTTTAAAACAAAGAGAGTTTGTTATTGCAGCGGAGCGATTAGGTACATCACATATGAAAATTATATACGGGCATTTAATTCCGAACTTAACAGGCATTATTATCGTAAATTTATCATTTACAATTCCAGCAGCTATTTTCTCAGAATCATTTTTAAGCTTTATCGGACTAGGAGTGCAATCACCAGCAGCAAGCTGGGGGACGATGACGAATGATGCACTTGGGACATTATTGAGTGGAGAATGGTGGCAGCTATTCTTCCCAGCAATCATGATTGCGCTCATTATGTTCGCGTTTAATGCAATTGGTGATGGTTTACAAGATGCAATTGATCCAAAAATCGTAAAACAGAATCGAAAGGAGAAAAAACATGGGACAGCTCTTATCTTTAGAAAACGTAACGTTAGCCGTTGAAAAAGAGAATAGTAAACAAGCAATTGTGAAGCATGTTTCCTTTTCTATTAGCGAAGGTGAAATCGTTGCACTTGTAGGAGAAAGTGGTTCAGGGAAAAGTGTTACAGCACAATCCATTATTGGCTTAAATCAAGAATCAATTCATATTGATGATGGAAATATATCTTTTGAATCAGAGGAATTAACGAATCTACAAGAATCAGAATGGAATCAAATTCGTGGAAAAGATATTTCGTTTATTTTCCAAGACCCTCTGTCCTCTTTAAATCCGACGATGAAGGTGGGAAGACAAATTACAGAGGTGATTTTGCAACACGAAAAGAAATCGAAAAAAGAAGCAAAAGAAATTGCGATTAACTTATTAAATGATTTAGGGATACATGAAGCAGAGAAACGCTTTGAACAGTACCCACATCAATTAAGCGGAGGCATGAGGCAACGTATTTGTTTAGCAATCGCATTTGCCTGCCACCCAAAACTCGTTATTGCGGATGAACCTACGACAGCATTAGATGTAACAATTCAAAAGCAAATTATGGAGTTATTAAAGGAAAGAAAGGAAAAGCAAAATACGAGTATTTTACTAATTACGCATGATTTAGCACTTGTACGTGAAGTAGCGGATCGAGTAGTTGTGATGTATGGAGGACGTGTTGTTGAAAAAGGAACGATAGAGGAAGTGATAGGTTCCCCTAAACATCCATACACGAAAAGCTTATTACAAGCAATTCCGAATATGGATGATTCTGAAAAAGTATTACGTGCAATAGAAGGGACGACACCTTCCATTGAGACGTTAAATAGCTTTGGTTGTCCTTTTGTCAATCGTTGCCCAGTAGCGATAAAAGAATGTATTCATCGTTTCCCAGAGAGAACAACATATTCCAAGGAGCATAGTTCACATTGCTGGCAACATGTTCTGGAGCATAATAAGGCGAAATCAAAAGAGAAGGTGAATGCCTCATGACGACAGATTTAATTACTGTAAAGCAAGTAACGAAAACATATGGAAGTAAAAATAAAGAAATCGCAGCATTAAAAGATATATCACTTTCTATCCCGAAAGGAACAACGCTTGGCATTATTGGCGAAAGTGGTTCAGGAAAAACAACACTTGGAAAGCTCATAGCTGGGATCGAGAGCCCAACGTCTGGTGAAATTGATTATAACGGTCAAGTCGTTCACAAACTGAAGGCAGCTCATAAACGTGATTTCTTACAGAAAGTACAGTTTATTTTTCAAGATTCCACAGCTGCATTAAATCCGCGCTGGAAAGTACGCGATAGCGTAACGGAAGGTTATATTTCATTCGGTTTAGGTGATAAAGGGTTGAAGGATAAAGTAGCAGGTGATGCGCTAGAGCGTGTTGGATTAGATAGAAGATATATTGATCGATATCCGCATGAATTTAGCGGAGGACAACGCCAACGTATCGCTATTGCAAGAGCGTTATTGTGTGAGCCAGAAGTATTGATTCTTGATGAACCAATTTCAGCATTAGATGTTTCATTGCAAATTCAAATTGTACATTTACTGCAAAAGATTCAAAAAGAACAAGGCTATACATATTTATTTATCGCGCACGATTTACCGATGGTTCACTATTTATGTGAAAAAGTGGCTGTCCTATATAAAGGAGAACTTGTTGAATTTGGAAATACGGATGAAGTATTCCGTAATCCACAACATTCTTATACAAAAACATTATTAGCATCAACACCAAAAATTTCAGGTTAAAGGAGAATGTAGGATGAAGAAGTTTTTACTGTTTGTCATTATGACTGTTTTAGCAATTACTTCTGTCGCTTGCGGTAAGAAAGAGACGCAAAAGGCGAGTGCTGGTAAGGGGGAAGGAGATCGATTAGTAACGAATATTGGTAGCGATCCATATACACTTGATTCCGCTATTGCGACAGATAGTACTTCAGGTTATGTAATTGGACATTTATTCTCAAGCTTATATACGCAAGATAGTGATGGGAAATATCAAAATGAATTAGCAGAGAAAGAAGAAGTAAATGCTGATGGAACTGAGTATACAATTCATTTAAAGAAAGATATTAAATGGTCAGATGGTTCTCCTATTACAGCAAATGATTTTGAATTTGCATGGAAGCGATTATTAAATCCGAAAACGGGTTCTATGAATGCAACAGAAATGTATTTTATTAAAGGGGCAGAAGCATACAATACTGGAAAAGGTGAAGAAGGACAAGTTGGCATTCAAGTCATTGATCCTCAAACATTAAAGGTAACACTTGAGCACCCAGTGTCTTCTATTAAACAAAAATTGGCAAGCTCATTATTCATTCCATTATCTAAAAAATCAATTGATGATAATAATAAATTAAAAACAGATCCAAAAGAGTTAATTACGAACGGACCATTCACATTAAAAGAATGGAAGCACAATCAGGCTATTACAGTACAAAAAAATAAAGAATACTATGATAAAAAGGTAACATTAAAAGAAATTGAGTTTCGTATTATTCCAGATTCTAAAACAGCGTACCAATTATACAAATCAAAAGAATTAGATTTACTAAGTGGTTTACCACAAGAGATGATTGAGAAAGAAAAAGGAAATAAAGAATACAAGCGTGTTGCAGGATTTTCATCTTATATTTATTCGTTTAATGTAGAAAAAGAGCCGTTCACAAATGCGAAAGTACGTAAAGCATTCTCATTAGCAGTTGATCGTAAGTTTATTGTTGAAAAACTGTATAAAAACAATGCACAAGAAGCAAATGCATTCGTTCCAGAAGGAGCAAAAACACAAAGTGGGCGTGATTTCCGTAAAGAAAAAGGTGGTTACGTTAAATTTGATCCAGCAGAAGCGAAAAAATTATTAGAAGAAGGTATGAAAGAACAAGGCTGGTCTACATTACCTGAAGTAACATTAAAATTCACTACAGATACACAACATAAAAAAGTAGCAGAAGCAATGCAAGAAATGTTTAAGAAAAATCTTGGTGTAGATATTAAATTAGAAAATAAAGAGTGGAAGAGTTACATCGACACATATAAGCAAAGTGATTTCCAATTAGCTTATATGGGATGGGGCGGTTCTCTATTAGACCCAATTACTAAATTAGATTTATATGCAGGTGATGGTCCAAACAATTATGCAAAATGGCATAATAAAGAATTTGATGCTTTAGTGAAGGAAGCAGAAGTGGAACAAAATGAAGATAAGCGTTTTGACTTATTGCATAAAGCAGAAGATATTATGTTTACAGATTCACCATTAATTCCAATTATATTCCCGTCGGATTCCTATTTACAAAAACAAACGGTATCTGGACTTCAATATTATGTTGGATCTAAACCAGATTTAAGATACGCAAAAATAAAGAAGTAGGCAACCGCCTACTTCTTTATTTTATTTTATTTCTCTTTTATATTCTTTTTTCGTTCCATCAGAGAAGACAACTTCTAAATCGAATTTTTGGTAGTCTTTATCAAGTTTGAACACGTTCACTACTTGATCGATTACTTCTTGGTCAGCAGTATCTTTATCAAATTTCAATTCTTGTAGAAGTGGGCTTAATTTTGTGATAGCCTCGTCTCCTGTTAATTTTACATCTGCTTTATGATCTTCAATTTTTGCTTCCATTTTCTTGTCAGCTGCTACATTTTTATAGTCTGCTTCGTAGTCTTTCTTTGTATCTTGGTAGTCTGCCTTTAAATCGAATTCATTGAAGTTTAGTTTTAAATCTGCAGGAGCCTCGTTTTTTGCTTCTTCAGTTGTCTTTTTATTAGAAGTTGTGTCTTCTTTTGCAGGAGCTTTACATCCTGTTAATGCAGGTACTAGCATAAGAGCTAATAAAACTGATAGTAGAGTTCTCATTATAAATTCCTCCTTATGTAAATTCGTTCTATACAAGTTTTTCCCAAAATCATGTAATTATGTATGTGTTGAAAATAAATTATTATTCTGTAGTTGCAAGGGCTAATCCGCAATTTAAATCAAAAAAGATTTGTATGTATATGGTAAATTGAAGTTGTGAGGGAGGGACTAAAATGCATGAAGAATATAAAGAGATAATAAAAAAATCAATTGAATATATAGAAAATCACTTGCATGAGGAGCTTACAACAGAAAGAGTAGCATCTTACAGTGCGGTGTCGATGTACCATTTTCATCGTATTTTTCAAAGTTATATTGGTATGAGTGTAACGGATTACATTCGAAAGAGAAGATTAACTCATGCTGCACAAGCTTTAGTATCGACTGAAAGAGCAGTTATTGAAATATGGTTTTTCCTCACAAGAGGCACTTACGAGAGCTTTTAAAAGAATGTTTCAATGCAAAAAGAAGGAAAAGAGGATTGTTGACAATTATTTGAAAAGTTATATAATCTAAATGTAAGTGATCACTTGCATGAGGAAGAGAGGATTTTATGGCGCGCTCAAAGACGGCAGAAAAAATTATTCAAGCAGCGATTGAATTAGTGAAAGAAAAAGGATATACAGCAGCGACAACGAAAGAAATTGCAATGCGTGCTGGTGTTAATGAAGTAACGATATTTCGCAATTTTAAAAGTAAGAAGGGTGTTATTGAAGCAGCGGTTGCTGAATTTTCATATGTACCGCATTTAAAAAAGTTTTTGCAAACAGAGATTGTATGGGAATTAGAAACAGATTTAAAAAACTTAGCAAGGCATTATCATAATTTTTTAGATGGGGTAAAAGATATTATTGCTATCGGTATACGTGAGGCTGGAGAATTTCCTGAATTAGACGGGGAAATTGCTAAAATACCACAAGGACTAAAAGAAGAATTAAGTATCTATTTTGCAAAAATGCGGGAAAAGGGAAACATTATTGATACGAATATTGAAGCGCAAGTAATGAACTTTATCTGGATCAATTTTGGATATTTCTTATCTAAATTACGTTTTGCTGATCGCCTGACAGAAGTTGATGATGAGAAATTTATTGAAAATAATATTGTTTTATATGCTAGGGCATTAAGACCCTAGTATTTATTTAAAATAAAATGCAAGTATGTACTTGCTTGCTAAAAGGAGAGCGGGAAGATGGATACATTAAAACAGTTTTTAAAAAGACCAGGTACGTATGTAGGAATGGTAGTAGCGCTATCGTTCCAACTTATTTTCTTTTGCGTGTGGTTAACAGCATATGATGGAGTGAATGAAAGAGCAGATCAAATGCGTATCGCTATTGTGAATGAAGATGTCAATATAGGTAATAAAATAGCAGAAGGCTTACAGAGAAATTTACCATTTCAAGTGAAAGCAGAACGGTCTGTAGAAAAAGCAAACAAAGAAATGAATGACCATGTGTACGATATGATTATTGAAATTCCTGCTTCTTTTTCAAAAGATATAAATGAAACAGGAAAATCAAATTTAAACTTCCACATTAATCAAGCGAATGCCATGATGGCAAAGCAAATGATGGAAGGAGCTGCAAAACAAATTCGAGATAATGTAAATAAAGAGGTAGCAAGTTATAAGAAACAAGCGATTGTCGGAAAGCTGCAAGCTGTAGGACCTGAGAATGTAGAAGTGATAAAAGGGTTAACGGAAGATTCAATTGGTTTTACAGTTCATAAAGTAAATGATGCAAAAGGATTTTCAGTGAATATGGTACCGCTAATGATCGTATTAGCTTCATTTGTAGGAGCAATGATAATGAGTATGGAACTATCAAAAGTTGCAAAAGAAGTAAAGGGCGGTTGGATTAATTTCTTATCAAGACAAATTATAAACGGTACAGTATCGATTTTACTTGCATGTATTACAATTGGTTTGATGAAAGGCTTCCAAATTGAGATGCACGAAACAGTGGGGAGTATATGGGGGTTTCAAGCAATAGTCTTCTTCGCATTTCTTTCATTAACACAAATGTTTCTAACTGTGTTTGGAAACGCAGGTATGATTTTTAATATTATCTCACTATCGTTACAACTTGTAAGTTCCGGTGTAATTGTCCCACATGAGATGCTTTCTAAAACATATCAAACAATCGGTGAACTATTTCCCGCAACATATGCAGCGAATGGCTATTATACAATAATATTTGGAGGAGTTAGTTTAGAGAGAAATATTATTTCATTATTAGTTATTGTATTGGTTACACAATCAGTAGCAGTGATGACTTTAGCTATAAAAGGAATGGTAAAGGGAAAAAGCTCTGTAGTTAAAGAAGCATAAAATAAAAAGGTATCCTCAATTGGATACCTTTTTATTAGCACTTATTATTTTGCAACTTCTGTCCACTTGTAGTTAAACTCACCACCGAAGTCAGTTGTTACAAGTCCTTTAATAAATCCGCGTTGTAAGTAAGAACGACCTTGTTGGTATAAAGGAGCGACAGCACCGTCTTGTAATAGAATTTTTTCAGCTTGCTTCATTGCTTCCCAGCGAGCTTTTTCATCACCAGCTAAATCTGTTTTTACTTTATGAATGAGCTCATCGTACTCTTTGTTAGAGTATTTATCGAAGTTATACGCACTATCTGTTGTAAATAAATCTAAGAATGTAATTGGGTCAGCGAAGTCAGGGCCCCAGCCATCAATACCGATTTCATAGTCACCACTTAATAGTAGTTTTAACTGTTGTTTACGTGGTTGTGGTTTTAAATTCACTGTTAATCCATCTAAGTTCTTTTCTAGTTCACCTTTTAAATATTCACCAGTCTTTTTAGCTAAAGCGTTATCACTTGTTAAGAGTTCAATTGTTACTTTGTCAGTACCAAGTTCTTGCTTCGCTTTTTTCCAGTTTTCTTTCGCTGTTTTCACATCATCTTTCACTAGATTTCCATTTTCTTTACGGAAGTCGTTGCCTTCAGGACTCTTTGCGAATTTAGCAGGAACCATTCCTTCAGCTGGAACAGCGCCGTTATTTAAAATTGTTTCTACGTATGCTTTTTTATTCATTGCGCCGTTAATAGCAAGGCGTGCATGTTGATTTTTTAATGTTTCATTTTTTTGATTGAGTCGTAAAAATTGAATGCCAACTTCAGCGCGTTCTTTGAAGTTTGGATCGCCCTTATATTTATCAACAAATTCTGCATCTAAAGCGACACGATCAATTTGTCCTGAATCATATAAGTTAATTTCTGTAGATTTATCTTTAACGACATTGAAGTTGATTTCTTCTAATTTTACCGTTTTAGCATCCCAATAGTTAGGATTCTTCTTCAATTGGAAGCTTTGCTCATGTTTCCAGTTATCTAATGTGAAAGCACCGTTGTAAATTAAATGATTTGTTTCTAAACCGTATTTATCGCCTTGAGACTTTAAGTACTCTTCATTAATTGGTAAGAATGTTGAGAATGTCGTTAAGCTTAAGAAGTAAGGAACAGGACGGTCTAGTTGTACTTCTAACGTTTTGTCATCAACAGCTTTAATACCTAATTGATCAACTGGTAATTGTTTTTGGTTTATTTGTTTCGCATTCTGTATATCGAAGAATAAGAATGCATATTCAGCTGCTGTGTCAGGGTTTACGGCACGTTGCCAAGCGAAGACGAAGTCCTTTGCTGTAACAGGAGTACCGTTTGACCATTTTGAATCACGCAGATGGAATGTATATTTTGTTTTATCGGGACTAACGTCAACCGACTCAGCAACACCAGGAATTGGTTTATTATCTTCTCCCATTGCGTATAAACCTTCAAAAACATTTCGCATTACGCTCATGGATTCCCCATCCGTTGCTTTTGCAACATCCATTGTTGGAATTTCTGAAGCGAATGATAAGTTAATTGCCTGCTTATCAGGTGCTTTATCATTTGCTTTCGCTCCGCTTGCATGATCTTTATTTCCCCCGCAAGCAGTTAGTAATAGACTTGCCCCTAAAACAGATGCAACAACAGGTACAACTTTTTTATTCATTGTTCGTTCCTCCCTAAATGTGTTGTTCGTAACGTCATAATGTCCATGTCTTGAAGTGTATTTATAGAAGAAGAGAAAACCTATTATAAATATGTATATGTAGGTAATCAGGTGTTCTATATGTATATACATGTTGAAATATAATGTATCGTTATATGTTTCAACATAGGAGACGTTATATTTTGATGGTCAAATATTTCGTTTCTTTGATTATTTAGAATATTAACACTGGGAAGAACTATATGTCAATAATAAAAAGTGGAGTATTAATTTTTAAAAATAATATATTAAAAAAGCGGATTTTCTCTTATTGAGAATCCGCTTTTAATACATTTTTCCAATAAAATAATTGTTGTAGATAGAAAAACTTCAATTCAGCTTGCCTTTTATTTTTCAATTTGTGCCCATTTGAAGTTTAATTGGCCTGCAAAGTCTACTTGCACAATTCCTTTCACATAAGAACGTTCTAAATAAGATTCGCCTTTTTGGTAAAGGGGAGCGATAACTGAGTCTTTAAATAATATTTTCTCAGATGCTAGTAATGCTTCCCAGCGAGCTTTTTCATCACCAGCTAAAGTCGTTTTCACTTTTTCAATTGTTTCATCGAACTCCTTATTAGAGTAATGATCCAAGTTGTAAGGGTTATTCGTTGTAAACAATTCAAGGAATGTAATTGGATCAGCAAAGTCAGGGCTCCAGCCGTCAATACCAATTTCATAGTCACCTTTTAATAAAAGTGAAACTTGTTGTTTACGTGGTTGTGGTTTCACATTTACTGTTAATCCATCTAAATTCTTTTCTAGTTGTCCTTTTAAGAACTCACCAGTTTTCTTATCAAGGTCAGCATCACTTGTTAATAATTCTAATGTTATCTTTTCAGAACCAAGCTCTTGTTTCGCCTTTTTCCATAACTCTTGTGCAGATTTTGTATCAACTTTGGTTAAATCCCCGTTTAAAGTACGGAAGTCTTTTCCATCAGGCCCTTTTGCAAAGTTTTTTGGAACGAGACCAAAGGTTGGTGTAGAGCCATCATTTAATAACGTATTTACAAAGGATTTTCGATCAATTGTTTGATCGATTGCTTGGCGTGCAGACACATTTTGTAGTACTTTGTTTTGTTGGTTCATACGTAAAAATTGTACGCCTACGTTCGGGCGTTCTTTAAAGTTCGCATCTTTTTTATATTTATCAACGAAGTCGGATGTTAATTTTATACGGTCTAATTGTTTTGATTCGAATAGGTTTACTTCTGTTGATTTTTCTTTTACGACGTTAAAATTGATTTCCTCTAGTTTGACAGTATCTTTATCCCAATAGGTAGGGTTTTTCTTGAATTTAAAGCTTTGTTCATGCTTCCAATCGCTTAGTGTAAAAGCGCCGTTGTACAAGATTGTATTGTCTTCTAAAGCGTACTTATCACCTTGTTTTTTAAAGAATTCCTCGTTAATTGGTAGAAATGTTGGGAACGCTGTTAAGCTAATAAAATATGGAACAGGGCGTTCTAATTCTACCTCAAACGTATGGTCATCAACTGCTTTTACACCAAGTTGGTCGGCTGGAAGTTCTTTGTTGTTAATTTTTGTTGCATTTTTAATATCAAAGAATAGAAATGCATATTCAGAGGCTGTTGCTGGATCGACAGCTCTTTGCCAAGCGAAGACAAAATCTTTCGCTGTAACAGGAGTGCCGTTTGACCATTTTGAATCTCGCAGGTGGAATGTGTATTTCGTTTTATCGCCACTTACTTCATGAGATTTTGCAACACCAGGGACAGGTTTATTACCTTCACCAAGGTTATACAAACCTTCAAATACGTTTCTCATTACTTGACCAGAATCAGTATCTGTAGCACGAGCTGTATCCATTGTTCGTATTTCAGTAGGTGAAGATAAGTTTAAAACCTGTTTACTAGGCGCCTCGTCTTTTGCATTTGCTCCGCTTGCTTCGTTTTTATAACTACCGCAACCAGTTAATAAAATACTTACTCCTACAACTGATGCAATACCGGGTACAAACTTTTTTTTCATTTGATTTTCCTCCTAAATAATTAAGTTTGGATGATGATGAGGGAAATGAAAAATAAAAAATCCCTCTTTTCATATTGAGAAAGAGGGATTTTTACGTACAAGTTATGCACCCGTATATAAACGAAGTCCCTCATTCTATCTTTCAAGCTATAAAGCTTGCAGGAAGTGGCACAGTATTCAAAAAATGAACCTGCTGCCGAGGTTTCAAAGGGCCAGTCCCTCCACCTCTCTTGATACAATGAGTAAACGAATAAACTTTATTAATTTTTGTGTTTCTTTGATAATTCAAAATCTTACACCTTGGATGATGAAGTGTCAACTGAATGGAATATAGTTTAAATTTTCAGTTTTCTTTAACAAAAAACCACTGCATATGGCAGTGGTTTTTCTACTAGAAGTTAAAGTTATCTGGATCTGGACCAACGCGACGATCTTCATTTAAAGCTTGAATTGCTTTCATATCATCAGCACTTAATTCAAAGTCGAAGATGTTTGCATTTTCAATAATGCGATGTTCTTTAATAGATTTAGGGATAGTTACAACTTCGTTTTGTAGATCCCAGCGTAAAATAATTTGCGCAGTTGATTTATTATATTTTGTCGCAATTTCTTGCAACGTTGGATTATCTAGTAGTTGTCCTTGCATTAATGGTGACCAAGCTTCAAGCTGGATATTATGTTCTTTACAGAAAGCGTGTAACTCTTCTTGTGCTAAACGTGGGTGGTATTCCACTTGATTGACCATTGGCTTAATTTCAGCAATTTCAAACACGTCTTGTAAGTGGTGAATATGGAAGTTACTCACGCCAATTGCACGAACACGGCCGTCTTTATAAAGCTTTTCTAACGCTTTCCATGATTCAGTATATTTCCCTTTTACAGGCCAATGTACTAAATATAAATCTAAATACTCTAGTCCTAATTTTTCTAATGTAGTTTCAAATGCTTGAAGTGTTGTTTCATACCCTTGATCGCTATTCCATACTTTTGATGTAATAAATAATTCTTCACGTGAAACACCTGATTCACGGATTGCTTGGCCAACGCCTTCTTCATTTTGATAAATTGCTGCAGTATCGATACTGCGGTAGCCATTTTTAATTGCTGCTTTCACAGACTCAATTACTTCTGAACCATCTTCTACTTTAAAAACACCTAAGCCGAACCAAGGCATTTTTACACCGTTATGTAATGTTGTATAGTCTTTTAAACTTGTTAAACTCATATTATTTCCCCCTAGCTTTTTTGTTTGTTGCTTCTACTGCTTTTTGAATTGCCTCTGAAAAATTATATTCATATAAAGCTTTGAGACCTTCAGCTGTGGAACCACCAGGTGTTGTTACTTGTTCGCGGAGGTTAGCTGGATCTTGCGTTTGTTCGAGCATAGAGGCAGAGCCAGAAATCATTTGAATGACAAGGTGTTTGGCAGTCGCTTCATCAACTCCATAACTTTTTGTTGCTTCAATTAAGCTTTCAGCAAAGTAATAAAGGAAGGCTGGTGCACTTCCCGTAACTGCAGTAAGCTGATGAACTTCTTCCTCAGTGCAAAGTTGCGAAGTACCAATACCTCTTAAAAGCAGTTGCAAGGTTTCCTGATGTATCTCGGTTACCGATTGTCCCATTGTATATAAGGAGATAGACTTTCCGATTTCAGCAGCTGTATTTGGCATAATCCAAGCAACAGGTGTTCCTTTAGGAAGTCTTTCTTCTAAATAAGATGGGCCAATGCCAGCAGCTACCGTTACGACAAGTTGATGCGATAGTAACGGAGATAATTCCGCTAATAAACCTTCATGTGCAGAAGGCGGCATTGCTAAAACAATCGTATCAACAGATGTAACATGCTGCTTCCAATCTGTTGTAGTAGACACATTATATCGCGCTTGTAATTGTTCCAGTTTTTCTACGTTGCTTCGGTTAGAAACGATAATTTCTTCGATGTATTCTTTGCTTGTTTTCAGTAATCCGGAAAATATAGCTTCTGCCATACGACCAGCACCAATAAATAGAATTCGATGTTTAGTTAGCATATCCTCTATTCCTTTCTAGTGGAGATATGTTATAAAAAACGATACCATTTTTAAGAGAATTTTGTAAAAAGAAAAGGCTTATTGTAGATGGAATAGATAATGAAAAGTAGGAAATTAATGGTGAAAGGGAGAGTGATTTCTTATACTGGTGATAGGGAATTTATTACACATCTGGGGAGAGATGATTATGATTAGAAGTCCGCTTTTTTTAGTCGTTTCTAGTATTATTTGCGTATTGGTTGGATTTTATATTCAATCGAGTTATATTGAAATTTTTGCATCGGTTATGGGGATTATTAATGTTTGGTTATTAGCGAGGGAAAAGGTATCTAATTTTTTGTTTGGCATGATTACGGTTGCGGTATTTATATATATTTTCATTACACAAGGTTTATATGCAATGGCAGTATTGGCAGCCTTTCAATTTATCTTTAATGTATATGGTTGGTATTATTGGATTGCACGTAGTGGGGAGGAAGAGGTAAAAGCAACAGTTCGTTTAGATTTGAAAGGTTGGATTTTCTATATAGTCTTTATTTTAGCTGCATGGATTGGTTGGGGTTATTATCAAGTCCATTACTTAGAATCAACAAGTCCATATTTAGATGCTTTAAATGCTGTATTAGGCTTAGTAGCTCAATTTATGCTAAGTCGAAAAATCTTAGAAAACTGGCATTTATGGATTTTATATAATGTAGTTAGTATTTCAATTTATATTTCCGCCGGGTTATACGTTATGCTAATATTAGCTGTTATTAATCTCTTTATATGTGTAGCTGGTTTACTAGAGTGGAAGAACAACTATAAAAGACAAGGGCATGTCAATAATTATATTTAGAAAGTAATTGAAAGAGAAAAACCCCTGAAGCACATACGCTTCAGGGGTTTACTAATAGGTTATAAGTTTATGCTTTTGTCATACCTAACAATACAGCGCCACCGATAATTAAAACACTACCAAGTGCAATAAAGATCAATTGACGTTTTGTTTTCTTTTCACCTAAGAAGACAATCGCACCGAATGTTGAGATAACGATTCCAGTTTGAGATAATGGGAAGCTTGTTGCTACTCCGACACGTGGTAGTGAAAGAAGTAAGAATAAGTTTCCAGTTCCCCATAGTAAACCAGATAAAGCATTACGGATTGCATATTTGTTAAATGGTTTATGTTTAGATGTCAGTACAACTGCACCAACAAACATACCAACTGCTTGTGGTAAAATAGCAGACCAACCATCGATGTTATACCAACGAATAATAATTACATATACAAGATAGCCAAAAGTAGAAACAATTAAAGTAAGAAGTCCTTTTTTCAATTGTCCTGGTGGCTGAGCATTTTCTTTATCATCTAATGATGTGAATACAACACCAACTACGATTAATAGGATTGCAATCGTTCCCAGAATGATCGTTGTAGTAGTAGTCCACTCGCGGAAAGCGATAACCCCAAAGATAGAAGTTGCAACAAGTTGCATACCAGTAGAAATCGTTACAGTAGTTGAAACACCTAGTTTTTCAACTGTTTTTAATTGGTTTACTTGTCCTAAAGCCCAGAATAAACCTGAAATAAAACCAACAATCAAGATTGTCATTGTTAAAGCTGGTTGAGTAAATACATACATAATTGTTGCGAAGAATAGAGCACCGATTGTCATACCTACCGTTTGGCTATATGCACCACCGCCCATTTTTACGCTTACTAATAAGATGTTTCCCCATGCAATTGCAGGAAGAAGCGCTAATAAAATGTCCATTACAAGACTCCCTTCGTTTTGCTATACCAATATAATTACATATCGTTCTAACGATCGGTAATGCCCCACTACTAGAGTAGAAGATTACCGATCGCTAAAACAGGATGAAGAATTCACGATATAAATGCGTTTTCATTTCTTCATTTTTTCAAACACCTCCATATAATAACAGGAAATTGCCTATTTTAGAAAGTAAATTCAAATAGAATGTATATTTAAATAAAAGGTAAAATTCAGTTATTTCCCAGTGGTATATTTTTATTTCCTAAGAAATAAAAAAGCAGCTTCAAAAAGAGCTGCCTTAAGAGTTAGTAATTCTTTTATTAATAAGCTGAATACATAGCAAAAATAGGAGGGACATACTAATAGTGATAACGACAAGTGTCCAGGCGAGCTGCATATTACTTGCATCAATCGCCATGTAAATTGCAGTTGGGATAGTCTGTGTTTTACCAGGAATATTTCCGGCAAACATGAGTGTAGCACCAAACTCACCGAGCGCACGAACGAAGCTCAAAATCATTCCGCTTAGTAAAGCAGGAAATGCGAGCGGAAGTGTGACGTGTAGAAAAACTTGATATTCACTTGCACCAAGGTCACGAGCACTTTCTTCAATTTGTACATTCGCGATAGAAAATCCTGTTTTTGCTGATTGATACATAAGCGGAAATGCAACAACTGTAGAAGCAATGATCGCAGCAGTAGATGTGAACATAATAGATTGCTGAAATATTGATTCTATCCACATTCCAATGGGGCTGTTATTTCCAAAAATAATAATGAGAAAAAAGCCGATTACAGTTGGCGGAAGTACCATTGGTAATAAGAAAATCGTTTCTAGTATTACTTTATATCTCCATGAGGAACGTGCTAGTGCTCTTCCGATTATCGTTCCTAAAATGGTAACGATAATGGTGGCACATGTGGCTACTCGTAAAGATAGAAAGATTGGTGATAAAATAGTATCAAAGCTCATGGCAATTATGATAGGACGGTAAATCCATATTTCTTAAAGATAGATTGTGCATCTTTTGACTGCAAATACTCATAAAATGAAGTCGCCTCTTTTTTATGCTTAGATTCTTTTATAACACCTAAAGGATAGTGAATTGGCTCATGAGAAGTAGCAGCTGCTGTCTCGCCAATCTTCACTTTTTCTGAAATAAGAGCATCTGTTTTGTATACAATACCAGCATCGACATTCCCTGTTTCTACGTATGTTAACACTTGGCGAACATCTTTTGTAAATACGAATTTATTTTGAACATCATTCCAAAGGTTTTCGTGCGTTAGAGAAGCTTTTGCATATTTGCCAGCAGGTACAGATTCAGGTGTACCAAGTGCAATTTTTTTGATTTTCTCATCTTTTAAATCTTGAAATTTTGTAAGAGAACTATCTTTAGGGATGACTAGAACTAGTTCATTTCCAAGAAGATTTTTCCCTTCCTTTTCATTAATGAATCCTTTTTTAACAAGAGTTTGGAATTTATCTTCTGCTGCTGAGAAGAATAAATCAGCGGGTGCGCCCTGTTCGATTTGTTGTTGAAGTGCACCAGAAGCACCGAAATTAAAAGAAAGTTTAATATTAGGTTCTTTTTCTTTATATTTTGTTTCAATTTCTTTTAATGCATCTTGTAAGCTTGCAGCTGCGGATATAGTAAGTTCAACTGTTTTTCCTTCTTTAGCGGTTGATTTCTCTTTCTTATCTCCGTTTGTACATGCAACGCTAAATATAAGAAGAAAAGAAAATATAAGCGTCCCTATGGATCGTAATGTAAACTTGTTCATAAGAAAATCCCCTTTCGTTTTGACATATTCAATTATAACTAATTATAACTAAATATAACTAGTTATAATTGAATATAATTTGAAAGATGTGGTTGCTCTTAAAATATAGGAGAAATATTCTTTTCTTTGTTACAATGAAGGAAGAAAGTGAGGAATCGTCTATGGATCATCATTCCTACACAACGGAAGAAGTAGCGAAGCGATTAAAAGTATCAAAATTAACTGTATACGATCTAATTAAAAAAGGAGAACTTCCTTCTTATAGAATTGGTAGACAGATGCGCATTGATGCAGCAGATTTAGAACAATATATTAAGCAAATGAAAACAGGTAACGTACAAGTTACTCCTGTAAAGAATAACAGTAATAGTATCTCGAATACATGTATTATTAGCGGACAAGAACTAACGTTAGACATGTTGGCAAAACGTATAGAAAATCGCCTGCCAAGTTCAAATATATTAAGGGCATATCAAGGTAGTTTAACGAGTCTAGTAAAAATGTATCAAGGAGAAGGAAGTATCGTTAGCTTGCATTTGTTTGATGGCGAAACGGGTACATATAATGTTCCTTACGTAAAACGTATTTTAGTGGGGCAACCATGTACGATGATTAATTTATTAGCAAGGAACGTTGGGTTTTATGTGCAAAAGGGAAATCCAAAAAATATAAAAACATGGGCTGATTTATCTCAATCATCTATACGATTTGTAAATCGAGAAAAAGGTTCTGGTATTAGGGTGTTAGTCGATGAACAATTGCGCATTCAAAAGTTAAATAAAGAACGTATTAGTGGATATGAGTGGGAAGAATCGAACCATCTTGGTGTTGCCACGCAAGTGGCGAATGGAAAAGCTGACGTCGGAGTAGGGTCAGAAAAGTTTTCGCAAATTGTAAATGTAGACTTTATTCCAATCATGAAAGAACAGTATGATTTAGTGATTTTGAAGAATAAAGAAAATGAAGAGCTGATCGAAGTTGTGAAAGACATTCTGCAATCGGAAGAATTTCATAATGAATTAAAGGCGATTGGCGGATATGATATGACGAAAACAGGTCAAATTATATATGAAATAAAGTGAAACTTTAATCAGTGGGGGGCTTCATCCCCCACTGATTATTAGTTGAACCAATCGGACTTTAATGGGCAGCCCGACCCCCACCTAACTTCTTTGCTTTCGCTGCATTTTGAGGTGGGGGTCTTACTGCCCATTAAAGCGGGACAAACTAAAAAGCTGCTTGTCTATAAGACGAGCAGCTTTTTCTCTATATAAAGGGGTTTGGGGAAACAAAGTGTTAAACAAGACTTTGAGCAAGTGAGTAAATGAAAGCTGTAAGAAGAGTCGCTCCACTTGCAAGTCCGAAAAAGTCTGATTTGTTGAAAGTAATGTTGTTCATTATAATCTCTCCTTATTTGTTTAATGTAGTTGCAACAGCTTTTGCATCGACAAGTGCGGATAGCACCATGCCCATTGTATTTAAAAATTTGTTTGATTTCATTTTGTTCATCATGCGTATCCGCTCCTTTTCGAATTGTTGTTGCCCTGCTTTATGTCTTAATTATAGGAAATATGATCGTCTGCAACTATCGAATTAGCTTACGGAAGACTTACACTTTTGTAAGAAAAAAAGACATTCGTGTAAGAATGTCTTTTAAAGCATATTAATGTGGTGGTGCTCTTCAATTGTTTTTAAAAAGCTACGCATTGAATTCGTCATATAGCTATCCTTGCGGCGTATGAAAACCGTTGAAATACTGCCGTATTTTTCAGGGATTGCATGACAATGTACTTTCCCTGCTTTAGAAAGATGGTGGACAGCAGACTGTGGTACGAGCGTAATTCCAAGGCCGAGTGCAACACTGTTTAATATGGTCTCTAATATATTGAATTCCATAATTCTTTTTGGAAGCAAACCTTCGTCTTTCAGCCATCGTTCTAGTTTGGAACGGTATCCACAACCTTGGTTAAAAACGAGTAGAGGCGTTGTTGTAAATTCTTCTATATGAAAAGCTTTATTTTGTGTTACAAGCATTAATTTCTCTGTACTAACATCGTATTGTTCAATAAGTGGGTGTTTTATTGGTCCTGATATAAAAGCGCCATCTAATTGATGATCGAGTACTTCTCTAATTAATTCTTCTGTTAAACCTGCTTGTAATGACAAATCGACGTTCGGATAGCTTTTATAGTAAGAAGATAAAATGGTAGGTAATGTACTTACTGTTTCGACTGTACCGATTTTTAATATGCCAGAGGGTGTCTCGCTATCTAAAAATACTTGTTTTAGCTCATCAACATCTTGCAAAATTTTGTTAACATAAACGAGCATTTTTCTTCCTTCAGCTGTTAAAGTCATGCCTCGTTTATGACGATAGAAGAGCGGTGTTTTCAGCTCGTTTTCTAATTGTTTAATACGTGCAGTTACATTTGATTGTACGTAATTTAATTCCTTTGCTGCGCTACTTACACTACCTTGGTCGGCAACGCTCTGGAAGATTTGCAAGTCTCTTAATTCCATGATACTGTCCTCCTTGATGTTAACTATCATTATAAATGATAATTAACATCATTTTGAATCATTTTACGTGATATATTTTTTCTTTTACAATTCTCTTTGTGCAAATAGAAAGAAGCGGGGGATTGTGGTGAGAAAAGGTCAAATGATAATAGGTGCTTTCGCGTGTTTAATTGCAAGTATGTCATGGGGAGCAATGTTTCCAGTTGCTGATCATGCGTTAGAATACATAGATCCGTTTTATTTTTCTCTTATTCGCTATGGAGCGGTGGCGATAATGCTGATTGTATTGTTGTTAATGAAAGAAGGGAAACAGGCATTTCGTTTAGAAGGAAGAGGAAGGCTACTCGTCTTTTTCGGAACGATGGCGTTTACTGTATATAATGTACTTATATTTTTAGGTCAAATGTTAATGGGGAAATCAGGCGTGATGGTAGCCTCCATTATGGAAGCACTTATGCCGATGATTTCTATTTGTATTCTATGGGGATATAAGCGTGTAAAACCGAAAAAGTATATGATAACGAGCATGATTATCGCTTTTATAGGAGCTGTATTTGTTATTACAAAAGGTGATGTGAGTTTCTTTTTAACGTTGAAAGATAACATGTTTTCGCTAGCATGTATATTTGTTGGAGTTGTGGGCTGGGTTATTTATACGATGGGTGGTCAAACGTGTAGCGATTGGTCAACATTACGTTATTCTACGTTGACGTGTGTATTCGGTACGACCGTTACAGGAATTATAACGGTACTTATTACGTCGCTTGGATATGTTTCAGTTCCGAGTATGGGAACGATTTCTGTTGTGAAATATGATTTATTGTTTATGATGACATTACCAGGAATTGTAGCACTACTCGCTTGGAATTACGGTGTGAAAATTTTATCATCTATTAATGGTATTTTATTTATTAACTTTGTACCTATTACGACTTTAGTTATTATGATGATGCAAGGATATCAAATCACGATGTTTGATATTGTAGGGACTTTATTTGTTATTGCAGCGCTTATTCGCAATAATGTTTGTCAGAGAAAAGAAGAAAATATAAATAAGAAGATGTTACAAGAAGAGCAATTACGTCAAGCTGTTTAATAGGCAATTGGAGGATTTCATATGTTAGAAAGTTTATTGTTTTTCTTCGCCGTTGGAGTTGCTTGTGAGCTTGCAGCAATTAATCGAAATGGTCGTAAGAAGATAAAACAACAAGCTGAAATGATACAGCTTTTAAAAGAGTTAAAAGAAAAAAACATTTAAAAAGACGACCGGGCATAGACGGTCGTCTTCTTCTATATAAAGGGGAAAGGGGACACAAAGTTATACAAGCGTAGCAGCGTAAATCAAAGTAGTAAGAAGAATCGAGCCGCTAGCTAATCCTAAAAAATCTAATTTGTTAAAAGTAATGTTGTTCATCGTATATTCTCCTTACTTGTTTAATGTAGAAGCAACAGCTTTTGCATCGATAAGAGCGGAAAATACCATGCCCATTGTATTTAAAAGATTGTTCGTTTTCATTTTGTTCATCATATTGATCCGCTCCTTTTCGAATGGTTGTTGTTTCTTTCTGATTTAATTGTATGAAAAATGGTGGAGAGTAACTATCGAATTAGCTTACAAGATAATTACACTTTTGTAAGAATTGAAATTTAATATTTAAACCTTAAAATTATTACCAACTCCTAAAACTTAGTGTTATAATTATGGTAAGGAAATGATTATACTTCGGATGTTCAGAAAGGAACGAAACAAATGTATAAACCAATTACATTTTTGTTGAAATATATATTTAAAACAGCTGGGAAAGTAGAAGTGCAAGGAAGAGAAAAGCTACCAGAAGGTGGCCCGTATGTTGTTGCGTGTACACATACAAGTTTTATGGATGTATTAATGTTAGCTACAGGGATGTACCCAACAGAGATTCATTACATGGCCAAAAAAGAATTATTTGAAGGGAAATTCAAAAATTGGTTCTTTAAAAATGTAAATGCATTCCCTGTAGATCGTGCAAATCCAGGACCGAGTACACTTAAAATTCCATCACGCTTATTAAAAGAAGGAAAAGTGGTAGGGATTTTCCCGAGTGGAACGAGATCGACAGAAGACGTTTCGTTAAAAGCTGGTGCTGTGACAATTGCGATGCGTTCTAACGTTCCATTAATACCGGCAGCTTATATTGGTCCATCAAGTGTAAAAGAATTAATAAAAGGAAAAAGAGCACAATTAATTTTTGGAGACCCAATTCAAATTGATGCTGAAGAACAAATAGATCGAAAAACAGCTATGAAAATGATGACAGATCAATTAAATGAGAGGTTTGAGGAGCTAAAGGAAGCTTTGCAATCAAATCAAAAGTAAGAAAAGACGACCGGGCATAGACGGTCGTCTTCTTCTATATAAAGGGGAAAGGGGACACAAAGTTATACAAGCGTAGCAGCGTAAATCAAAGTAGTAAGAAGAATCGAGCCGCTAGCTAATCCTAAAAAATCTAATTTGTTAAAAGTAATGTTGTTCATCGTATATTCTCCTTACTTGTTTAATGTAGAAGCAACAGCTTTTGCATCGATAAGAGCGGAAAATACCATGCCCATTGTATTTAAAAGATTGTTCGTTTTCATCTTGTTCATCATATTGATCCGCTCCTTTTCGAATAATGGTTGCCCTGTTTCTGACTTAATTGTATGAAATATCGCAAGAAGTAACTATCGAATTAGCTTACAGGAAAATTACACTTTTGTAAGAAAAACGAATGAAGGTGTAATGATGAGAAGGTTTGACATATGTTCATGGAATTTATTAATTTAAAAGTAGAGGTGAGTGTATGGCTAATATTAAAGATATCGCCAAGATGGCTGGGGTTTCAGTTACAACTGTTTCGAGGGTGCTAAATGATCATCCATACGTAAGTGAAGAAAAAAGGAGAGTTGTTTTAGAAATAGTTGAGAAATTGAATTACTCACAAAACGCAAATGCTGTTCATTTATCAAAAGGAAAGACGAATATTGTTGGTGTAATTCTCCCTTACATTAATCACCCGAGCTTCGATGCAATGGTAGGGGGAATGATGGAGGGAGCGTTAACTCATAACTACAGGGTGCTACTTTGCCAAACAAACTATAATAAAAAAGAAGAAATGAAAAGTTTACATATGTTAAAAACGAAACAATTGGATGGCCTTATTATTTGTTCGCGTGCAAATGATTGGGAAATGATAGAACCGTATGCTTCGTACGGCACAATCATTGCTTGTGAAGACAATGATATTTCAAATATCTCAAGTGTATATACAAATCATTCGGCAGCTTTCCAGCTAGGAATGAATCACCTTATTGAAAAAGGTTATAAAAAAATTGGTTATTGCACGGGGAGAAAGCTAGGACCGAGTAGTCAAAAGCGTTTTGATGTGTATAAGCGTCAATTGCAATCTATAGATGAAGAAGTGAATGAAGAATGGATTTTCACAGAATGTTTTACGTTAGAAGATGGTGTGAGAGTGGCTCATAAATTAAAGAAGATGCAGCATCTTCCTGAAGCATTAATAGTAGCAGGAGATGAAGTTGCGATTGGGGTTATGACGGAAGTTGGGAAATTGGGTATTCAAGTTCCTGAGAATTTAGCGATTATTGGTTTGGATAACCAACCTATTTCGCAAGTGTTACAACTTACAACCATTGATCAAAATTTGAAGGGAATAGGAAAAGCGGCTTTTGAAATGTTTTATCGGCAAATAAGTGACGAGAGTTCTAAACAAGAAAAGGTGGAAATTCCATATGAACTTGTGGAGCGATCTACAGTGTAGTTTTAATCCGTTATGTGTATAAGTGCATAACGGATTATTTTTTTGAAATACCTTTGACAGGAAACGCGTTTCATACTTTATAAAGGGGTTAAACCGGTTTGTAACAATCCATGAATTCTTTTCAAGAATAGTATTTGGAGGGAAATGCATGAATGAACTTTTATTAAATATAAAAAAGTTTTTAGGGAATGACGAAAATGTTTTAGCCTTTGTGGTGGGGGTTTTTGAGAAGGAACATTTCACGTTATGTTATCAACATGGGATTTTTGTTGCGACTACTAGACGTCTCCTGTTTTACGGGAAATTTCCTTACTATCCTTCAACATTTAAAGAGTACTCATATTTGCATATAGATAGCATAGTTTTTCGCCCGTATTTCGAATTTATTTGTAATCATGAAATCATCCGAGCTAAGTATATTCAGAAGGGGAATGTGGAGCAATTTGTCCGTATAGTTAGAGCGAATGTGAATAATTAATCACCCCCCTGTTTAAACATAATATCCTGGTCTTTATGAGGAAAAATGCTGAATAAAAACAACTTCTAAACCTCTAGGAGATAGTGATACAATGTCAAATGGGGGGAGGGTATGAACTATGGTTAATCAACGTATAAAGGAAATAACACTAATTACAATTGGTTCATTATTATTCGCAATTGGTATTAATTACTTTGCAATTCCAAACCGTCTATCAGAGGGTGGAATTATTGGTTTAACGGTTGTTACGTACTATTTATTTGATTGGTCGCCGGGGATTGTGAATTTTGCTATAAATGCAATTTTACTAGCTGTTGGTTATAAATTTTTTGATAAGAAAACGATGGTTTATACAATTTTAGGGATTGTAGAAACATCTTTGTTTTTATATGTTACGGAACATATTGAGTACCATGTAAATAGTGATACTTTATTAGCGGCACTATTTGCTGGTGTATTTGTCGGTATCGGATTAGGCTGTATGTTCAAAGCTGGAGGTACATCAGGGGGATCGGCAATTTTAGCACGGTTAGCAAATCAATATTTAGGTTGGAGTGTAGGAAAAGGTGTACTTATTATTGATATCGTTGTAATTGCTGGTTCTGTATTTATAATAGGGCAAGAAAAAGCGATGTACACACTTGTTGCAGTATTCATCGGAGCGAAAGTAATTGATTTCATTGTAGAAGGAATGGATACAAAAACGGCTGTTACAATTATTTCAAATCAACCAGAGTTAATACGTGAGGCTATTACGAAAAACATGACACGCGGCGTTACTGTATTAGAAGGGCGCGGCGGATATACTGGTAAAAATAAAGAAGTTTTATATGTTGTTATTAATAAACAAGAGCTTGTTAAGTTAAAGCAAGTTATTAGTCGAGTAGATGACGATGCTTTCGTCGTTATCCATGATGTACGTGATGTACTTGGCGGAGGCTTTAAAGCGAGCTAAAAGGTGAACGAGTAAATTCGTTCACCTTTTTTTAATTCTTACAAAAATGTAAGTGTAATGTAATGAGATTCAATAGTAGATTGTATTTCTTCTTTTTAAAATGGATGTATATATATCCTGCAGAGGAGGAATGTTTATTATGAAGAAAAAAATGATCACTACTATAATAGCGATGATAGTCATAGTAATAATGTTACTACCTACGAAACTTGGACCGGTTATCGATAAATATAATCCATTTTATAAGACGAAAGAATACTATACGGTTGTGAATACAATTGGTCAGCATATTGGTGATGAGTGGTATGAATATGAATTTATTGCATTTGACGAACGTGGAAGAGAACAAAAAATAAAGAAGACTGTTAAGCATATGTTAAAGAGAGATGAAACATTAAAAGTGTACGCAAAAGGACGCTACGGCGAGTCAATTGAAGAAATTGAAGCTGTAAATATTCCCATTAATGCAAAGAGTAAACTTTTAGCGATGAGATAGTGAATTATACCCCCACCTATTTTTTGTCGAAAATAAAAATACTAGGTAGGGGTATTTTGATGTGTGCAAAAAAAGCCTTGGTCCATATGGACTAAGGCTTTTTTTAATATATAAAGGGGAAGAGGGTACATTGTAGTAGCATGAGTGAAAGGTATAAGAAGAGTAGCTACTAGCAATGTAATTTGGTTATGTGAGTGTTCTTCTTATTTGGCTTACTTGCTAACTTTATTGTACGAGATGTCAGTAAGAGAAACTATCGAATTACATTACACATAGCTTACAAACATGTAAGTCTTCTGTAATGTAATTCGATGGTTAAAAGATAGTGAATTTTATATAGTGTAATTAGAAAGTCTCACTGTATTACTTTCTGTTTGTAATATGAATGAAGAATGAAAAACCAACTACTTTTTAATAGCCTCATCTGTATGGAGATGAGGCCCTTTTTATAAACCTTACAACATTGTAAGGTTTACGTAAGTTAATTCGATAGTAAATTTGTCATATTTTTTGCATAATAGATACAAATAGATAAAAATAATTAGGGATATAGTAAGAAGGGAGAAGAATGGGATGCGTAAAGAAGAAGTAGTGAAGTTTCCAATTAAAGATTTCTGTAGCTACTTTACTGTTGCCGTAGTATGTATTGGATTATTTGATATCATAACAAACTTAATTGTTAAATAATATAGATGACAAAACAAGAAGGGAGATCCTTTCTTGTTTTTTTTATGGGGGAATAAAGGTGAAGTGGATTGATAGTCATATACATGTTGACCAATATAAGGATGAAGAGAAAAGTAAATTACTTAAAGATGTGGAGCATAGTAAAGAGATAAAGGGGCTTATTGCAGTATCTATGAATTATCAATCAAGTAAAGAAACTGTATCCTTAGCAAAGCGATATCCTTTTGTACATCCAGCAATAGGTTTTCATCCGGAGCAACCGATTCATAAAGAAGAATGTGAGAAAATTTATAAATTAATTGAAGAGCATGTAGAGGATATAGTTGCGATTGGTGAAGTTGGCTTACCGTATTATTTAAGAAAAGAAGATAAGCGCATTGCTGTCAATTCGTATATATCAGTGTTACAACGGTTTGTTGAACTAGCTAGTAAATATGATTTACCAATTATATTGCATGCAGTGTATGAAGATGCTGATATTGTATGTGATTTATTGGAGAAATATAAAGTTTCGCGTGCACACTTTCACTGGTTTAAAGGAAGTGAAACAACAATGAAACGTATGATGAGGAACGGTTATTATATTTCTATTACACCAGATGTTTTGCATAAGGAGAAGATTAGAAAAATTGTTTCGTATTATCCTCTTGAATATATGATGGTAGAAACAGATGGACCGTGGGAGTTTCAAGACGATGTTATGACGCATCCGGGAATGATTAGAGAGGTACTAAAGGAAATTAGTGTTATAAAAAACATGTCTGTTGATAAGGTTATGAAAACGATATATGAAAATACGATTCAATTTTACCCCACATTAACGGGCAATAAGACTCCCACCTCAAAATTCGACTAATGCGGAGGAGTTAGGTGGGAGATCAACTGCCCGTAAAAGCCTGATTGGTTCAACTAATAACCAGTGGGGGATGGACATTAAAGTTTCACTTTATTTGAAAGGATAGGAGCGTTACTCTTATCCCTTTTATTATGGATATTTTTTCTAATATTTTCTATAATTTATGATGTGTTTAATTTGATGAAGGAAGTAGGGAAGAAAATGGGGAGAGCATATAAAAAAATAGCTATTACAATGATGATCGGTACACTTTCATTTGCAGCGTTTGGATGTGAAGCAGAAAAAAAGGCTATCAATTCAAACGTAACACAAGAAAATAAAGAAGAACAAATTGATCCAGTAGTTGAAAAACAGATGAAAGAAAATGAGAAAAATGGCAATACGGTTGGAAACAGTTCTAATAAAGGGAAGATGGCAGAGAGTGATGGATGGGTTTACTATGCAGTAAATGGTAATGAAAATACAGGAGGCATTTATCGTACGAAAGATCAATTTCAGACTTCGGAACGTGTAGTGGAAGGTGTAAATGCTTCTTACATAAATATAAAAAACAAGGTTTTATATTTTATTCATACGGATGAAGATAAGAATGCGGGATTATCTTCTTTAATGAAGTATGATATATCTAACAAAAAGCTAGACACGTTAAAAGCGGATACAAATTATGTTTATATAAAAGACCAAACTTTATTTTATCCGAAAAAATATTCTGAGCATGGTGGTTTTGATATTGTAGGGATTGTAAAAATGGATTTGAAAACGGGACAGGAAGAAGAAGCGGCATTTAAAAATTCTGGTTGGTCTCAAACGATAGATGATAGTATTCTACATTGGAATAAAAATCGTGGAACACAAGTTACAAAAGATAATAAAACTTGGTCAAAAGAAAATTATGCAACAATATCTAGTGCTACATATGATAATGAAAAATTATATGCTGTTGTCGACTTTTCGTTACCTTTTGAAACAAATGAAGCTGAGCATGGCATATATGAAATAGACGTTCAACAAAATAATGAAAAGTTATTGGTAAAGGATGCCTTGCAGATGAATGTGAAAGGGGACACTTTTTATTATATAAAAAAGGATGGAGTATATAAGAAGAGAATGAATGGAGGAAATGAAAAAGTAATTTATAATAAAGCGGTTGAACCAACTAAATCTTATTTATATTTTGTAGCAGGAGATATGTACCTCTATACGGATAATGGCACTATCATGAATCTAGATACAAAGAAATCAAATGAAGTAAAAGATAAGAAATTAGCAGATGATGTTATGTTACAGAAAGTATGGAATGCACAGAAGGAACTTACTAATGTTCAAATGGCTGCACTAACAGGAAATCCAAAACGAGTAGGGGATTTGTCATACGGGGAATTAGTGACCCCTATTTATAATACGAAGGATAATTTAGAGACTACGCTATCTACGTATTTCTCAAAATCATTTATAGCAGAGTATATGAAGAGTAAGTATATGAAAGAGTTAAATGGAAAAATGTACTATGCTATTGGAGATCCAGGATCAAAAGCAGCAACTAAATTTACAAAAATTATTTCTGCCGAGTTAAAGGATGGAAAAATAAAAGCGCAGGTAGAAACGTATAATGACTATGATAATGTAACGGAAAAAGTGGAAGTTGAATTTATTTATGAAAATAATCAATGGGTTATTAATAATATGCCGCGTTTTGGTTTAAGTTAAAAAACCACCAAGCATTTTGCTTGGTGGTTTTATTTTAGGATTCTAATTTTTTTGCACGTCTTAATAACAATAGAAAGACAATGATGAAGAAACCAAGTATAAGGAAGAATCCATATTGTTTTACATAATCCATTATGTCGCTTGCGCTCGTTGGTTTTTCAACGTGAATGCCATCTTTATTAGTAGTAATATGAATATCCTTCATTTTCACTTCATTTGTTTCTTTTTGTAAATCAATCCATTCTATATTTGGAATACTTTCTAGATCCTTTAGTACTTCTTTTAATGGTTTCACACCTAAGTAAGGATGATAGAATGCACCGATAATGCCGTCAGATAGTTTTGCAACAGATACAGCACGTTCTTTCATTTTAGCGATAGCATGTGGCTTATCTTCTTCAATAAATCCAACTGTTTCAGGCATTAATTTCATGCCATGTAAAAAGGATGGGGTACTTGTATAAAATGGTGAGTGCATGGATTTCCAAGTTGTATCACTTAACTGTAGTTGTCCTACATAAGTTGAAAAGTATCTTGATAGTATTTCATATCCTTTTTGAGACATCGTGTAATGAGGTGCTTCAAATGCGACAGGATATAATTTGGCATCTACAAGTTCTTGAATGCCTTTTTCAATATGATCAGTTGTATATTTTTCTTCAAATTCTTCCCCTTTTTTTACGTATGCATTATAGGCATCTATAGTAGGAAAGTCATTTTTTGATTTTGGTTGTTCATGATTTGGTTGACGAATTGGCTGGTCTGTTTTTACGTCCCAAAATTCAAAACCTTCACCGGTTTCGCTATCATAAAATTGGTGAGTATAACCATGCATAATAATTGCTGCACCATCGTCTTGCATAGAGCGTAAAAGATCGACTAGTTCGGGTTTATCTTTTAAATGTACTGTCTTTCCTGTATCAGGATCTTTATATACTGGTATGACTGTCATCATGTAGGGGATCTTTTTCTCTTTTAGTAATTCAGCAATTTCTTTTAATTGATTTATATCTGCGGCTGGATGAACGTCTTCAAGACGTAAATAAGCTTCTACTTTATTTGTCGTTGGTTTTTGTCCAAAGTAAGAAAATAGCATTTCACCGACGTAATGAGAAATCCAGTCAAAGAGATTTGGTGTTGCAACGTAGTAAGATGTTTCATGTTGAACGATTAGTGGGTTCTTGTTATTTGAGCTTAAAGCGTTAGCAAGAATAGTTCCGTTTGTATCAAAAGATTGAATCAAACGTTCTTCTTCTAGAGTGTTTTTTAATTTATTACTTGGATATTCGATTTTATTAGTTCGTATATCATTATCCTTTAGGGTAATGAATGAAAAGCGATTAGATAATTGTTCAACATTTTGCCCTAAAACTAATACTGGACCTGAGAAATTTTCTATAAGTTGTTTTGCTTCAGTAGGAAACTCTTCTTTTTGTTCACCGATATAGACAATATGTGTATAAGAAGATGAATTAGTAATTTCATGAGCCTTGTTTAAACTTTTCGTAGTTATATCGTTTGTAAAATGTCCTAATTGAGTGTTAAGAATTTGAATATTATTTGTAATTTTATCTTCTTTTGTACTATATAAAACAAGTACTTTTGGTTTTGATGACGTTTGTGCAAAGGTGTGGATAGGGATAAGAAGTAAAATACTGAACAAGAGTATTATGCACTTTTTCATTTGGTCTGCTCCTATTCTATATGTAGAGTTCAATTTACAATTATATACAAGAAATACGTTATAGTCTATGGAAGTTACATTTTTGCACGTATTTACCAGCTGTTTTTTTACAAAATCGGTCTAAAGCATGATGATAATATGTATAGTTATTTGCTATGATAAAAGAGTAAGAGAATGATAGAATGTGGGTAATTGTAAAGGGAAGAAGGCTGAAAGGGGACAAATTTCAGCGGAGAAAGAGGTAGAGGTAGTGAAGAAATTCTTTGTAGGATTTTTAGTTGTTCTTGGAGTGTACTTATATTTCCAAGGAAAGTCTGAAGGAATGGGCAAATTAGTAAATGAGACAAGCTATGTTGACTCAGAAGAAGCAAAACAGATGAAACAAATTATTATAGAGGAAGCAAAGAAAGTCAATCTTCCAGAATGGATACCTCTTACAATTGCCGAACATGAAAGTCGATTAAATCCAAGAAGTGTTGGAGATAACGGAACTTCATTCGGATTGTTTCAATTGCATCGCGGTGGTGGACTTGCACCGGATCATTTAACTGATGACGAGCTGAAAGATCCACGTACAAATGCGCAAATTGCAATGCCGCATTTAATGAAAGGATATAAGCGCGGGGTGCAAAAAGGTTTGACGGATTTTGCGTTATTAAAATATATAGCAAATACATCTGGATGGCCAGGGAATTTAGGGCCAGAGTGGACGGATAATAACATGAAGTATAACATCGGATTAGAAGATGTGTACTATCGAAATAAAGGTGTAATTAAAGAGTAGGTTTTTGATACCTACTCTATTTTTTTATGGATAATCGCGTCGTTTTGTTTTGTGAAATACGCTGCTAGTTGTATTTTTACGTCTTCTATTTTTGTGGAAACTTGCGGTATTTTATATCCTACATATAACGGTGAAACGACAAATCTAGGAACAACTTTACAAATGATTTTTTCGTTTAAGTAATAGAAGAATAAGTTATAACTACTACATCCTTTATGGAAATCTGTCAGTATGTAACGTACAGTTTGCTGAATATAATTTGCTAGTTCATCTATGCATCCAATATCTTCAATAATGATATTAAATTCAGTAAAACCGATAATGGGACGATCTGAAATGTTGAGTTCAATGTGTTCGTTCTTTTGTACAATTACTCCTTGGAAATTGTCCTGTTCTACGTTATCGAGGTAGTTTACATATTTCATTCCAATAATCTGCATGTGTGCATGATGCAAACTTCCACCTGAGAATGGACCATGATTTTTGTATAAAATTACAGATGTGAATTCTTCATTCTTCTGTAAGTTTAACCAATGTTTAATGGAGAAACGGATTAACGATCGCATATGTTCTTCTGTATATGTCGCAATATGATCTTCACAATTATCTGTTTCGATTAGCACCGTTTGAAATGTATCTTTTAATGTAGGAAATTTGTTTTTTAGCCAAATAATTGAGCCTTCAGTTGCTAAAATATCCGTTAAATTTTCTCTGTCACAAAAAGGACATGCAGCGCTTCTATTCCGGATGCTTTCTGGTTTTTGTTTGCCGATATCGTTTAAAAAGTATAGTTGTTGTGTATCCATTTGTATATATGCCCCTTTAAAATATGTGTAAAAATCCCGCTTAATACATTCGGGAAAAGAAGAGGAAAATCCTTTAAAGGGAATAGGAAAAATAAAAGACAAGATATCCTCATTAAGATAGGGTACCTTGTCTTTTATTTTTTCTTTAATAATGTGTATGGATAATATAGATCGTTTTTATTGTGCTTCTTTTTTCTATTTTTTATTGTGTAAAAGGCAATTGCTGTACTTGCGATTACAATAATGGCTTTCTTCATATTCATTTACCCCTTTTTATTGTTGGTTTAATTCTTGGCTAACTGCTTTTGCATCAACTAAAGCGTGTAAAATCATTTTTACCATGTTCATCATATTCTTTCACTCCTTTTTATAGTTCGTTTAGTTCTTTTACAACTGCTTGTCCGTTCACTAATACCTCAAAGATTGCTTTTACGATTTCCTTCATCATGATTGTTTCCTCCTTTTGGTGTCTCTTTTGTTTACATCTTTATTGTATAGGGAGGCATCTTTTCGTACTATCGCTTTCCATTACGTGAACATAACAGTTTTGTAAGATTTGATGTCACTTATCGAAATGTTTAGTCTATCTTCATTATTTTCAGAAAAATGACTATTCAAACATGGAATGGGAAAGTATAATAAAGAAGTAAGTATTAAATTCCGTACGAAAGAGGTGAATGAGATGAAACGTTCTTTAGCTGCACGTGCCAAATTTTTAGATTTTATCTATTTTTGTCGTGCGATTTTTCATGATGTAGTTGTTAACGGGATACGTCTGCCCTTTTTTAACAATTGCATAGTAGCTATAGAACGATAGAAATCTCTTCACCCATTTTTAATAAACGTGTGAAAAGGGAGCTATTTAGCTTCCTTTTTCTATGCCGAAAACCATGGGGAGTGTTTCTTCCCCATGGTTTTTTATATTGAAAGGAGTACGGAAAATGACAATTTGTAGTGTAAATAATGTAACGAAATCTTTTGGTGGAAACATCATATTTGAAAATATATCGCTTGAAATAAAGAATGGTGAACGTGTTGGATTAGTTGGTCGTAACGGTAGTGGGAAGACAACAATCTTTCAGCTTCTAACTGGAATGGAAAGTTTGGATGCAGGGGCCATTCATATGAAGAAAGGTACACGTATTGGTCATGTGGCACAAATTCCGAAATTTGATGAAAGTATGACTGTATATGAAGTATTGAGTTCCGCTTTTAAAATAGAAAAAGAATTAGAAAGAGAAATGCGTACTTTAGAAAAACATATGGCGGAAGAACAGGAATCTTCTGTTTTACAAAAATTAATGGAGAGATACGGAATCATCCAAGAAAAGTTTGCGTTTCTTGGTGGTTATGAAATCGAAGCGAACATTATGAAGGTAGCAAATGGTTTACAGGTGACAGAACTATTCCATCGATCATTTCTGGAGCTAAGTGGTGGGGAGCAAACAAAAGTAAGCCTTGCATACATGCTGTTGCAGAAACCAGATTTACTTTTATTAGATGAACCAACCAATCATTTAGATTTATTTGCAGTCGAATGGTTAGAGCAATTTTTAAAAGAATACAACGGAACAGTTATGGTTATTTCACATGATCGCTATTTCCTTGATGAAGTTGTAACGAAGATTTTTGATTTAGAAGATGGAGAGATTCACGTGTATCATACAAACTATTCTCAGTTTGTTGAGGAAAAGGAAGAAAGGTTGCTTCAGGAGTTTCAGGCTTATCAAGAACAGCAAAAGAAAATAAAGAAAATGAAAGAAGCAATTAAGCGACTACGTGAATGGGCAAATCAGGCGAATCCTCCAAATGAAGGATTGCATAAGAGAGCAAGAAGTATGGAACGTGCACTGGAACGTATGGAGAAACTAAAGAAACCTATTTTAGAACGAAAACAAATAGGACTTCAGTTTGAAGGGCAAGAGAGAAGTGGAAAAGATGTTGTTGTAATGAAAGAAGTGAGTAAAAGATTTGCGGAACATCTTTTATTTAACGAAGCAAATTTACATGTTCGTTTTCAAGAGCGTGCAGCTATCGTTGGTCGTAATGGTACAGGAAAGACAACGCTATTAAAGTTATTATTAGAAGAAATAGAACCAGACGCTGGAGAAATTCGAATTGGAAGTAGTGTGAAAATCGGTTATTTATCCCAGCATGCGTACGGAAATATGAAGAGTAATGTATTGGAGGCTTTCAGGGAATGTGTAGCTGTAACAGAGGGAGAAGCGAGACATATATTAGCTAAGTTTTTATTTTATGGTCCAGCGGTGTTTAAGAAAGTAACGCAACTGAGCGGTGGAGAAAAAATGAGGTTAAGACTTGCGCAACTTATGTATCAAGATATCAATTTTTTAATTTTAGATGAGCCAACAAATCATCTCGACATTGAATCAAGAGAAGTTTTAGAGGAAGCTCTTGAACAATATAATGGAACGATTTTAGCTGTTTCACATGATCGTTATTTTTTAAATAAGTTATTTGAAAAGACGTATTGGATTGATGAGTGTAAATTATTTGAGTTTGCAGGGAACTATGCATGGGCGCGTCAAAAGTGGGAAGAAAAAATCGAGACACAAGTAATAAAGCAGCGACGCCAAGGAAGAAAAAGTATGGAAACAGTCCCTGTAAAAAAGAAAGAAGTTAGGAATATTGAGGAGATTGAAACTGAGTTAATGCATGTTGAAGAAGATATATATACGCTTGAGTGTAAGATGGAACAAGTAGTTGATGTTGAAATGCTTGAACAATTGTATGAAGAAAAAACGAAGAAAGAGTTGTTACGAGCGGAGTTATATAATGAGTTAGAGAATATTGTGGAGTGAAAAATAAAAAGCGAATCCTTTCAGTTTTACTGAAGGGATTCGCTTTTTTATACTGCTGTTTTGCTTTAAGAGATAAATAAAAGTTGTGTTTCACGTGAAACAGTAAATTTGATAAATCTTTGTTTCGTAACTTCCATAGGTTGTGAAACATAAATAGTATTAGGAGCTTTTTAGATCGGTTAATTATTTCCCGAGACATAAGTATGTGTAACAGCAAAGCATGATTGAAAACAAAAAAACAGAGTTACAGCTTTACACGCTGAACTCTGTTTTCTTTTTGTGTTTTATCTTCTCTTGTCGAAATGATAATAGCGATCCCGAGCATAATAAAAAAAGCTAAAAAGAGGACGAACTTTGGGAAGAATGGGAATAGTAATAGCGCCCCGACTATCATAATTGTTAATAATACGTAGTGCAGGACGTATTGGAATAGGTTGTCCATGTTTTCGCCCCCTTTTTGGTTATTGGTTATTAGTATTCTATGTTTCATACGGAACGAATAGAAGTGAATTTTTAATTTTTTAATAAGAAATAAAAGAGAACGGTTGACATATTTAAAGGAAAGGAATAATCTTGAAATTAATTCATACTATTTTTATAGGAATAATTAATATAGTTGTAGAAAGGAGTCCTATGTTCCTACATCGTTAAAAATTAAGAAGGTAAAGGTGATAGTGCAATGAAAAATGTTTTTAAAGGAGCAATTGCTACATTTTTGAGTGTATCAGTATTACTAGCCGGATGTGGTCAAGAGGAAGCGAGTACAAACGAAGCTGGGAACGTACCGAAAGTAAAAGATGAATTTATTCAGGCAAGCGACAAAGCAAAAAGTCCCGTAAAAGCAAAAGAAAGAAAAGATACTTTTGTAGTTGGAATGCCGAGTCCTGGAGGGATATTCCTTCCGCACTTTATGGAGAATGGATGGGATGGTAATATAACGCAAGCTATCTTTGCACCTCTTGTTGGACTCGATAAGGAAGGAAAACCAATTCCAATTTTAGCGAAGAAGTGGGATATTTCGGAGGATCAGCTTACATACACGTTCTATTTGAAAGATGGTTTAAAGTTTAGTGATGGATCACCACTAACTGCAGATGATGTAGCATTTACATTAACGCTATTACACGATCCAACTTATAGTGGAGCGACTGATATAAGTCAAACAGCAATAAAGGGGGGGCAAGCGTATAAAGAAGGAAAGGCAACCTTTATTGAGGGAATTCAAGTCATTGATCCGAAAACAATTACGGTTACGACTGAAAAGGTAAATGCCCAAACACTATCATTAATCGGTGGAGAAGTTATATCTAAAGCTTATTACGGGAAAGAGTATAAACAAGGGCACCTGGAGTATTTAAAAGAGTTATATGGAAAACCGATGGGAGCAGGAGCTTATAAATTAGATAAATATATTCCTGGTCAAGAGGTTCGATTTGTAGCTAATGAAAATTATTTTGAAGGAAAACCGAAGATTGAGCACTTTATTTATAAAATTTCAAAAGGTGATACAAAGCTACAACAATTTCAAGCCGGGGAAGTAGATTATGATGGTTTTACGACAAATACGGAGACGATTGAACAGTTAAAGGATTTAGGTTTTGCCAATATTAATGTATATACAGGAAGCTCTTACGGCTACATTAAAATGAATTATAAGAAACCATACTTTAAAGATAAGCGTGTCCGCCAAGCATTTATTTACGGATTAGAGCGTCAAAAAGTTGTTGATACGTATTTCCAAGGTTATGCTTCACTCGTTAATGTACCGATTACGCCAGTTTCTTGGGCGTATACAGAAGAAGGTATTAATAAATATGAGTATAACTTAGAGAAAGCAAAGGAATTATTGGATGAGGCTGGATGGAAAGCTGGTTCAGATGGAATCCGCGAAAAAGATGGTCAAAAATTGAAGGTAAGTTATTTTGCTTCTTCTGCAAGTAAAATAAATGATGTAATGATCCCGGTGATGAAAGAGGATTATAAAAAGCTTGGTGTAGAGTTTAACCCAGAATATATGGACTTTAATACGATGATTTCAAAAGTGATAAAAGGTGATTATGATTTAGCAATGGTATCTACGCCAATGATTGATGATCCGAGTGGAACAATTGAGGAGTTTGTTTCAACAAGTAAACGAAACTATGATGGATACCATAATCCGAAAGTAGATGAATTAGCGAAGCAGGCACTAGAAACATTAGATATTGAAAAACGCAAAGAAATTTATAAAAAGTTGTACCAGGAGTTGAGTGAAGATCCGCCTGTAATCTTCTTAAATAATAGTAAAGTTGTGTCTGCACATCATGCACGCATTCAAGGATTACAAGAAGATAACTATAACGGTATCTTGTTAAGTTTACCTAAATTAAAGATAGAACAATAATTTTGAAAAAATTCTAAAAATATTTTTTAGAAAGAATTGACAAAATATAACGGAAGATATAAGCTAATAACCATAAAGTCTACCGGAAAGGTCGGAATAGGATTGTTACCCCTCAAAAACATCTATTTTTTTACGATTAAAACCGACTTTTCCGATTGGCTATAAATGTGCTGTGGGAGGCATACATAAGCTAATAAGTTCAAAGGGTATCACTATTAAAAAGTTAGGGTGGGGACAATGAAGAAAAAGACAAAAAAATGGGCTGGTGTATTTTCGGTATTACTGAGTAGTTCGCTTGTGTTATCTGCTTGTGGGGGACAGGAAGAGACGGCTTCTACAGAACCGGTAAAAAAACAAGACTTAAAAGACGCTAAGATTGAATCAATTCCAGCTACAGATAAAAAGAAAAGTCCAGAGAAAGCAAATCAGCGAAAGGATACTTTTATTACGGCTATTTCTAAGCCAGGGGGAGTTTTCCTTCCATATTTCCAAGAGAATGGTTGGGATGGAAATGTAACGTCTGTAATTTTTGCATCACTAGTAACAACAGACAAACAAAGTAAACCTATTCCGGACCTTGCAGAAAAATGGGATATTTCTGCTGACCAGTTAACATATACATTCCATTTACGTAAAAATCTAAAATTTAGTGATGGTTCGCCTTTAACGGCTGAGGACGTAGCATTTACATTAACACTACTTCATGATAAAGCGTATGAAGGTGGAATGGACATTGCTCAGTATGCTGTTAAAGGTGGAAAAGAATATAAAGAAGGAAAAGCAACTTCTATTGAAGGAATTCAAGTTGTTGATCCACAAACAATTAAAATTACAACTGAAAAAGTTAATTCACAGGCGCTAATTAATTTAGGTGGTCCAGTGCTATCAAAAGCTTATTATGGAAAAGATTATAAACAAAATACAAGTTTAGACTATTTAAAAGCATTATATGGGCAACCAATTGCGGCGGGTCCATATAAATTTGAAAAATATGTTCCAGGTCAAGAAGTACGCTTTGTTGCTAACGAACATTATTATGCAGGTAAACCAAAAATCAAAAACTTTATTTACAAAATCACATCAGGTGATACTGGATTCCAATTATTCCAAACCGGTGAACTGGACTATAGTGGATTTAGAGCAAATCCTGAGAATATAGACCAATTAAAAGGATTAGAGTTTGCAAACATTAATCTTGAATCATCAAGTGATATTGCTTATATCTATGTAAATAATAAGAAATCGTATTTGAAAGATAAAAAGGTACGTCAAGCACTTACTTATGGATTAGACCGTAAGAAGTATGTGGATACAGCTTTACAAGGATATGGATCTGTTGCTAACGTACCAATTGCGCCAGTTTCATGGGCATATACAGAAGAAGGTATTAATAAATATCCACACGACGTAGAAAAGGCTAAAAAATTATTAGATGAGGCTGGTTGGAAGGTAGGTTCTGACGGGGTTCGTGAAAAAGATGGTCAAAAATTAAAATTAACATACTACGCATCAAATACAGGTAAAACAAATGATATCTTTATTCCAATTGCAAAAGAAAGTTACAAAGAAATCGGTGTTGAATTAAATCCAGAGTTGATGGACTTTAATACGATGCTTTCAAAAGTAGGGAAAGGTGACTACGATTTAGCGGCAGTTTCAACACCAGGAATTAGTGATCCAAGTGAAGTTGTAAGTGATTACTTATCGACTAATCCAAAAAGTGATACGGGTTATAGTAATCCGAAAGTAGATGACTTGATTGTAAAAGGTATAGGGACGACAGATATTGAAAAACGTAAAGCAATTTATAAAGAACTGTATAAAGAGTTAAGTGATGATCCACCAGTTATTTTATTAAACTATCGTAAACTACTGTATGCTCATAATGCACGTATAAAAGGAATTGATCCAGAAAAGTACGATAGCATCAGTTCTAACTTACCAGTATTATCTATTGAACAATAAGGATTGACCTAAATAATAGAAGACGTTTTTTCACACAGCAATGGAATGGTAGCTGTTTTGAAAAAATGTTCTTCTATTTTTAAGTAAATAGGATTGGGGAGACAAAAGGTGAAAACATATATCATTCGTAGGTTCCTTCAAATGATCCCTACATTGTTTGGTACATCTATTATTATTTTTTTCTTATTTGCACTTTTGCCGGGAGATTATATTGATTCAAATCCAAAGTTAACACCAGAGAGAGCCCAAGAATTAAGGGAATTATACGGCTTAAACAAACCAATTATTGAAAGGTATTTTCATTGGTTAGTGAATGCTTTGCATGGTGATTTTGGATTTTCTTTACAGTATCAAGAACCGGTAACTTCATTACTTAATAAATTCATTTGGAATACATTTATTGTTGCTGTTGCAGCTTTATTTTTCACTTGGATTATTGCTCTTATTATTGGGGTTATTTCTGCAACAAAGCAGCACTCTTGGTTTGATAGATTGGTAACAATCGGTATCTTTGCAGCAATGTCATTTCCATCATTCTTTATCGGACTATTTTTAATTAAATTATTAGCAGTTGATTTAAAGTTATTACCTATTGGTGGCATGATTGATATTGGGAGTAACTCAACAGGGATAGCATACATATTAGAAGTATTACGTCATATGATTCTACCTGTATTTATTTTAACGCTTCTTGGTGTAGGATCGTTAACACGATATTTTAGAACCGGCATGTTGGATGTTATTAGACAAGATTATATTCGTACCGCTCGTGCAAAAGGTTTAAAAGAAAGAACCGTTATTTATAAACATGCATTGAAAAATGCAATTTTGCCAGCAATTACATTACTCGCTTTTGAATTACCGGGTTTATTTTCAGGAGCTATTATTATTGAACAGATTTTTAATTGGCCAGGGATTGGGAGTATTCAATTAGAGGCATTAAACTTCCGTGATTATACCGTATTAATGGCGTTTACAATGTTTCTTTCTTGTTTAACAATTATGGCTAATTTCTTAGCTGATATTGTATATGCGTTTGTTGATCCAAGAATTCGATTGAAGTAAAGGGGGGAAAGATATGGAGACTATTACACCAATAATAGGGAAAAAGAAAGAACGGAAAAAGAAAAATGAATCATCACCATGGCGCCAAGCGTATAAAAAAATCAAGAAAAATAAGATGGCACTGTGTGGCTTATACGTTTTAATATTTATGTTTTTATTTAGTTTTATCGGTCCAATCTTTTCACCATATGCAGATGGGAAAGTACAAGTAACACAAATTAATAAACCGCCCAGCCTGTCACATTGGCTTGGAACAGACCAGTTGGGGCGGGATATTTTAACTAGACTTATGCAAGCAGGGCGTATTTCATTAACAATTGGTTTAGCGTCGATGCTACTATCCGTTATACTAGGAGCTTTATTAGGAGCAATTGCTGGTTTTTATCGAGGGGTTGTGGATCATTTAATTATGCGTGTTGCGGATGTGCTAATGTCCATTCCGGGATTACCGCTACTTATTATAATGGGAGCGATTTTATCAGAATGGAAATTACCATCAGAATACCGTTTATATGTTGTAATGATTATTTTAAGTTTAGTAGGATGGCCAGGGCTTGCTCGTCTTGTGAGAGGACAAATTTTAACATTGCGGGAGCAAGCCTTTATGCAAGCAGCAGATGTATTAGGATTAAAGGATTCTCGAAAAATTATTCATCATTTAATTCCTAATGTCTTTCCGTTACTTATTGTTGTAGCAACTTTGGGCGTGGCTGGATCTATTTTAAGTGAGTCCGCACTAAGCTACTTAGGTCTCGGAGTCGTCCCACCTACACCGTCATGGGGGAATATGATTAGCGCAGCTAACTCATTAATTGATTTCCAAAAGCGTCCGTGGTTATGGATTCCGCCTGGTTTTGCAATTTTTATAACAGTTGTATCCATTAATTTACTTGGTGATGCACTTCGTGATGCGTTAGATCCAAAGATGAGACGGTAGGTGAGGGAATATGAGTAAAGCGGTAGTAGAGTTGAAAGACTTACAAACACACTTTCAGACAGAAGAAGGAACAGTAAAAGCTGTGAATCATGTTAGTTTTACAGTTCGAGAAGGTGAAACTGTTTGTGTTGTAGGTGAATCTGGTTGCGGGAAAAGTGTAACGGCTTTATCTATTATGGGACTTATTGCTGAATCAGGCAGTGTAGTAGGAGGAGATATTTTATATGAAGGAAAAAGTCTTTTAGGAATGAAAGAGAAAGAGCTTCGTAGTTTACGAGGGAATGATATTGCGATGATTTTCCAAGAACCGATGACATCGCTAAATCCAGTATTTACTGTAGGGGAACAAATTGTAGAGACGTTAAGGGAGCATGAACTGCTTAGTAAAAATGAAGCATATAAGAAGGCGATTGAGTTAATTCGTAAAGTCGGCATAGCTCGTGCGGATGAAATCGTCCATTCTTATCCACACGAACTAAGTGGTGGTATGTTACAACGTATTATGATTGCTGTTGCACTTAGTTGTAATCCTAAGTTATTAATTGCGGATGAACCGACAACGGCTCTTGATGTTACGATTCAGGCTCAAATATTGGATCTACTAAGACAAGTGAAAGAAGAATTTAAAACGTCGATTTTATTAATTACACATGACTTAGGTGTCGTAGCGGAAATGGCTGATTATGTTGTCGTTATGTATGGCGGGAAAGTTATTGAAGAAGCCCCAGTACTAGAGATATTCAAAAATCCGAAACACCCGTATACGAAAGGTTTGTTGAAATCAAAACCAGTAATGGGTAAACGAATAGATAAACTATATTCTATTCCAGGGCAAGTTCCTAATTTAGTTGGTTTGGATGAGTTTTGCTACTTTAGCGGCCGTTGTGAGCATTGTATGGAAATATGTAAAGAAGAGGCACCAAGTTTGAATGTACATGATGAGAATCATAAAGTTGCTTGCTGGTTATATGAGGAGCGTGCGGAACAATGAGTGAACCATTATTAGAAGTAAAGAACTTAAAAACATATTTTCCAATTAAAGGCGGCATATTTAGTAGAACGGTTGGACATGTAAAAGCAGTTGATGGGGTAAGTTTTACTATTAATAAAGGTGAAGTATTCGGCCTCGTTGGTGAATCGGGAAGCGGAAAAACGACGATAGGAAAAACAATTTTACGTCTCGTTCAAAAAACGGAAGGGGAAGTGAAGTTTAAAGGGCAAGATGTTCACTCTTTATCTAAGGAAGAATTGAGAAAACATCGTCCTAATATGCAACTTGTTTTCCAAGATCCATTTAGCTCATTAAATCCGAGAATGAGAATTGGGGAAGCGCTTGGTGAGCCGATGTTAGCTCACGGATTAGCGACGAAAGAAAATGTTCGTGAGAAGGTGACAGAAGTATTAGAGTTATGTGGCTTAGCTCCATATCATATTGACCGGTACCCTCATGAGTTTTCTGGTGGACAACGTCAACGTATCGTTATCGCAAGAGCTATGGTATTAAATCCAGAATTTATTGTAGCTGACGAACCTGTGGCAGCACTAGATGTATCTATTCAAGCACAAATCATTAATTTATTTAGTGAGTTACAGGAGAAAAAAGGACTATCTTATTTATTCATTTCACATGATTTAAGCGTAGTAGAGCATTTATGTACGAAGATTGGAATTATGTATTTAGGAACGATTGTGGAAACAGCGCCACGTGATGAGTTATTTATAAATCCACTCCATCCGTATACAAAAGCATTGTTATCCGCTGTGCCAATACCAGACCCAACAGTGAAGCGAGAGCGAATTATACTAGAGGGTGATATTCCAAGTCCAGCGAATCCACCTTCAGGTTGTCGCTTTCATACACGTTGCCCATTTGCAACAGATATTTGTAAACAAACGGTACCAGAATTCCGTAATGTTGGTGAAGAGCACTTTGTTGCTTGTCATCATGTATAAAAGAGAAGGACCCTTTCAGAAACTGAAAGAGTCCTTTTTTTATTTACTAGATGAAGTTTGTTTCAATACAAATTGCTCGATTGCATGAGCAACACCATGTTCATTGTTTGTTAATGTTACAACATCACATAGTTTTTTTACATCTTCTTCAGCATTTCCCATTGCCACTGATAAGCCAGCTACTTGTAACATTGGCACATCATTAAAGTTGTCCCCGATTGCAATAGTATCTTCAATTGGTATATTGAAATAAGCGGCCATTTCTTGTAGACCGTTCCCTTTATGACCATGCTTATCCATAATTTCTACATTAGTAGGAGCGGATGCTGTAACTGAAATATCGGTGTCTTCTTGTAACACGCTTAATAGCTGTGTACGATGCTCTGCGTTAAACGTCAAAATGAAGAATTTAGATATTTCTAATTCTGGATTATTTACAACATCTTCGATTTTTTGGAAATCAGTAATTAAGTTTGATTTCTTTTGTTTTTCTGTAATTCTTTCAAGTTCCTCAAGTGTAACATCTAGTGTATGCTTGTTCTCTTCGAACGCTTGCATGACTTGATCTTGCCATGTATATGGAGAATAAACTCCTTTATTCGTATATAGCTTATAAGGAAAACCTTCAGATTCTAGTAATTTTGCAAGCTTGTATACTTTATCGTTTTGTAAACAACGCGAGTTAATTACTTTTCCATCCACATAAACAATTGCCCCATTGCTCGCTCCAACCGGAAGAGATAGTTTATATTCTTCCAATAATTTTAAAGCATCTTCTTTTGCACGACCAGAACAAATCATAACTATATGACCAGCCTCTTTTGCAGTTTGGATAGCTTGTAAGTTCTCGCTGGAGATTTCAAGATTAGATGATAGTAGTGTACCATCCATATCTAATGCGATTAATTTCAAAATGACCACCTCTTTGTTTTTATTATACATAGTTATATGGAGGAAACATATAAACTTATCTTGGAAAGATTGTATTTTATCTCGCATGAACTATCAGTAAGAATTTGATAGATTCCACTTTATTAATGAAAGATTTATGTTAATTTGTAACAAAAGTAGAGGTGGATATGGGGATGTTTCGTTATATGACTGTAATATTACATGAATGTTACAAACATGAAGTTAGTAGAAAATGCATTAAATCAAGGTTTTTTAGGATGTTTATAAAAAAACGTAAAAAAGTGTAATAAAATTTACGTAATTATATTGCAACGTAACAATAGTTATGTTACATTAATGTTACAAACGTTACGTTATTAATTTTAATGTAACGCCAACATAAAAACTGTGAAATAAACATTTCTTAGAAATTACATATAGATAACTTATTAAAAGGAGGATACATAAGATGAAAGAGCAAGTATTACAAGTAACAAAAGGTGACTTCGTAGGATCAGCAAGTGGAGCAGTAGTATTAACAGCATTAATCGTATTTCTATCAAGCGTATTAGTATAATAGAAGTTTTGTAACAAAAGAAAACGAGAGGAGAATGCAAAATGAAAGAGCAAGTATTACAAGTAACAAAAGGTGATTTCGTAGGATCAGCAAGTGGAGCAGTAGTATTAACAGCGTTAATCGTATTTCTATCAAGCGTGTTAGTATAATAAAAGTTTTGTAACAAAAAACAAATGAAGGGAGAATGAAAGAAATGAAAGAGCAGGTATTACAAGTAACAAAAGGTGACTTCGTAGGATCAGCAAGTGGAGCAGTAGTGTTAACAGCATTAATCGTATTTCTATCAAGCGTGTTAGTATAATAAAAACTTTGTAACAAAAGAAAAATGAGAGGAGAATGCAAAATGAAAGAGCAAGTATTACAAGTAACAAAAGGTGACTTTGTAGGATCAGCAAGTGGAGCGGTAGTATTAACAGCATTAATCGTATTTCTATCAAGTGTATTAGTGTAATAGAAGTTTTACATTATACAAAATGAAAGGAGAATGAGGAATATGAACAGTGAACAAGTGTTACAAGTAACAAAAACAGATTTATTAGGATCATTAGGTGGAGCGGTAGTATTAACATCATTTATTCTATTCCTTGCAAATGTATTAGTATGAGACATATAAATACAATTATTCAAAAAAAATAAAGACTCTAGCATATTAGTAAGTAATTAATATGTTGGGGTCTTTTTTATTTTTCTTCTATATATCCCTTCAAGTATGAATAGTCCCCTTTATTTTAAAGAGAAAAAAGTCGAATTTTATATGTAAGAAAAAAAGAGGAATTTGACAGAAAAGATAGAAAATTTTAAAGGTCAGAATTTGTTAGCTTGCTAACTAATTTCTATTAATTGATGTTGGAAGCGTTTTCGGTTGGTTTTAAGTATGGACCATTTAATCTATTTACAGGGGGATGAGGATTTTATGAAACAAAAATCTATGGATACGCTAGCTGCACAAATGGAGGACTTTTTTCCAGTACGTGATGTAGATCATTTGGAATTTTACGTAGGAAATGCAAAGCAATCAAGCTATTACCTTGCGAGAGCATTCGGATTCAAAATTGTGGCTTACTCTGGATTAGAAACTGGTAATCGTGAAAAAGTATCTTATGTTCTTGTGCAAAAAAATATGCGTTTCGTTGTGTCTGGGGCTTTAAGTAGCGACAATCGTATTGCAGAATTTGTAAAGACTCATGGTGATGGCGTGAAAGATGTGGCGTTACTTGTTGACGATGTTGATAAAGCATACTCGGAAGCGGTGAAACGTGGTGCCGTCGCAATTGCTCCACCTGTAGAGTTAACAGACGAGAACGGTACATTGAAAAAAGCAGTTATTGGTACGTATGGTGATACAATTCATACGCTTGTAGAGCGTAAAAATTATAAAGGAACATTTATGCCAGGATTCCAAAAGGCTGAGTTTGATATTCCATTTGAAGAGTCAGGTTTAATTGCTGTAGACCATGTAGTTGGTAATGTTGAAAAGATGGAAGAGTGGGTTAGTTATTACGAGAACGTTATGGGCTTTAAACAAATGATCCATTTTGATGATGATGATATTAGTACAGAGTATTCAGCATTAATGTCGAAGGTTATGACAAATGGAAGTCGTATTAAGTTCCCTATTAACGAACCAGCAGATGGAAAGCGAAAATCACAAATTCAAGAATATCTAGAATTCTACAATGGAGCAGGTGTACAGCATCTTGCTTTACTAACAAATGACATTGTTAAAACAGTAGAAGCGCTTCGTGCAAATGGTGTGGAGTTTTTAGATACACCAGATACTTATTATGATGAATTAACTGCACGAGTTGGAAAAATTGATGAAGAAATTGATAAGTTAAAAGAATTAAAGATCTTAGTAGATCGCGATGATGAAGGCTATTTACTACAAATTTTTACGAAACCAATTGTAGATCGTCCAACTTTATTTATTGAAATCATTCAGCGTAAAGGGTCTCGTGGATTTGGAGAAGGAAACTTTAAAGCGTTATTTGAATCAATTGAAAGAGAACAAGAGCGTCGCGGAAATTTATAAAATTTATATCCACCAGCAGGGATTCTTTTGCTGGTGGAAATTTCATTTTCATAAGGAGGAATCATGATGAAATTTGTTACATTTCGTCTTCCTTCAAAAGAAATGCGAGCTGGATGGCTTGAAGGTGACAAAGTAATCGATATGAATCTTGCTAGTGGTGGAAAATTACCTTCTTCTATGTTCGCCTTTTTAGAGAAAGTGGATGAGTATGTAGAAGTGTTGCGTAATATTAACAAGCCGGAAAAGGGCATATATTCTTTAGAGGAAGTGCAATTAGTAGCAGCGATTCCTAATCCGAGTAGTATTAGGGATTTTTATGCATTTGAACAGCACGTAAAAACGGCACGTGGCCGAAGAGGGTTAGATGTTGTACCTGAATGGTACGATATCCCGGTTTTTTATTTTACGAACCATCGTGCTGTAGTTGGTCCCGATGATGTTGTAATTAGTCCGAAGAAATCTAAAAAACTTGATTATGAGTTAGAGATTGCTTGCGTAATTGGGAAAGAAGGAAGAAATATTTCTCGTGAGCAAGCAGAGGAATATATTTTTGGTTATTGTATTATGAATGATTGGAGTGCAAGGGACTTACAAGCAACAGAAATGAAGGTAGGACTTGGTCCAGCGAAAGGAAAAGATTTTGCAACTTCATTAGGAGCGTACCTTGTTACGAAAGAGGAACTAGATATTTATCGTAATGGTGACCGTTATGAGTTAGAGATGACTGCTCATGTAAATGGAAAGCTATTATCAAAAGGGAACTTCCGAGATATTTACTATACATTTGCTGAAATGATTGAACGTGCTTCGGAAGACGTTACATTATATCCAGGCGATGTGATTGGTTCTGGAACAGTAGGAACAGGTTGCATTTTAGAACTAGGCACAGAAGAGTGGCTACAAGATGGTGATGTGGTAGAACTTACGATTACTGGTTTAGGTACATTACGTAATACGGTCAAAATAGAAAGGGAAGCAGGTGATGGGCATGTTTTATCGTCACATGGGGGAGCTACCTCATAAACGACATGTACAATTCCGTAAAAAAGACGGGTCGCTTTATCGTGAGCAGGTAATGGGAACAAAAGGTTTTTCTGGTACGCAATCTATTTTGTACCATCATTATATGCCAACGGAAGTAGGGCATGCGGCATTATCTCATTCTTGTCAGTTGCAGTATGAAGAAGATGTTGCTCTTTCTCATCGTCACTTTCGCACGAAAGAAAATAAAAAAAGTGGTGATGCAGTAAGCGGAAGAAACTTTATACTTGGGAATGAGGATTTATTAATCGGAGTAGTGAGCCCAACAGAAAAAATGGACTATTTCTACCGTAATGGTGATGGCGATGAAATGTTGTTTGTCCATTACGGAACAGGAAAAATTGAAACGATGTTTGGAACGGTTCATTATAGAAAAGGCGATTATGTAACAATTCCAATTGGAACGATTTATCGTGTTATTCCAGATGAAGGAGAGACTAAGTTTCTTGTTGTAGAGGCAAATAGTCAAATTACAACACCGCGTCGCTATCGTAATGAATATGGACAATTGTTAGAGCATAGCCCGTTTTGTGAGAGAGATATTCGTGGTCCTGAAAAATTAGAGACGTATGATGAAAAAGGTGAGTTTGTCGTAATGACAAAGTCGAGGGGATATATGCATAAACATGTTTTAGGACATCATCCGTTAGATGTTGTTGGTTGGGATGGCTATTTATATCCGTGGGTCTTTAATGTAGAGGATTTTGAACCAATTACAGGTCGTATTCATCAGCCACCTCCAGTACATCAAACGTTCGAAGGTCACAATTTCGTTATTTGTTCTTTCGTACCACGTTTATATGACTATCATCCAGAATCTATTCCGGCACCGTATTATCATAGTAACGTGAATAGTGATGAAGTACTGTACTATGTAGAAGGTAACTTTATGAGCCGAAAAGGTGTGGAGGAAGGGTCTATTACACTTCATCCGAGCGGCATTCCTCACGGGCCACATCCTGGGAAAACAGAGGCGAGTATAGGGAAAAAAGAAACGCTTGAATTAGCTGTTATGATAGATACATTCCGTCCGCTTCGTATTGTAAAACAAGCACATGAAACAGAAGATGAAAAATATATGTATAGCTGGATTGAAGAGGGATCATATACTGTGAAATAAGTAAGAAAAAGGCATGCTCAATAACAGAGCATGCCTTTTTCATGGAATCGACATGTATAATAATACCAAAAAAAATTATAGAAAGATATATAGAAAGAATGATAAAAATCGTGCATATTCATAAGAGTTTCTACTTATTTCGACAAAAGTATTGACTGGGAAAAGTGCTATGAGTAAAATAAAAAAGCGAATTAAAAATTTTCAGAAAATTTAAAACTTGGAGGAGCATGCTATGAAGCAAATTTTTCAAAAGAAGCCTATTGCAAAGTTAATGCAAGAGAGTAAACAAAAGACGTTAGCAAGAACATTGGGCGCACTAGATTTAACGATGCTTGGAATCGGGGCAATTGTTGGAACGGGTATTTTTGTTCTAACGGGCGTGGTAGCAGCGAAACATTCTGGACCAGCTATTATATTATCATTTGCGATAGCCGCGTTAGCATGTGCCTTTGCTGCATTTTGTTATGCTGAATTTGCTTCTTCAGTTCCTGTCTCAGGCAGTGTGTATACGTACACATATGCGACGATGGGAGAAGTATTCGCATTTTTAATTGGATGGGACTTAATGCTTGAGTATTTACTTGCAACCTCTGCTGTGGCAAATGGTTGGTCCGCGTACTTCCAATCTTTATTAAAGGGATTTGGAATTCATATTCCTACCATTCTCTCCTCAGCCCCTGGTACAGGAAAGGGTGGAATAATTGATTTGCCGGCAGTTCTCATTATTTTAGTGATGACAGTTCTTTTATCTAGAGGTGTTCGTGAAAGTGCACGTGTAAATAATATTATGGTATTTATTAAACTAGCGGTTGTTCTTATTTTTATCTTTGCTGGTTTTAATTATGTGAAACCTGAAAACTGGACGCCTTTTATGCCATTTGGCTTAGATGGTGTAATGGCTGGAGCTGCTACAGTGTTCTTTGCATTCATAGGGTTTGATGCAGTTTCAACGGCAGCAGAAGAAGTGAAACGTCCACAACGTGATTTACCAATTGGTATTATTGCATCTTTATTAATTTGTACGGCTCTTTATATTATTGTTTCGCTTATTTTGACAGGAATTGTTCCATACGGACAGTTGAATATATCAGATCCAGTCGCTTTTGCACTTCAATTTATTGGACAAGATAGTTTAGCGGGAGTAATTTCAGTAGGCGCAATTACAGGAATCACAACAGTAATGTTAGTTATGATGTATGGGCAAGTACGAGTTTCATATGCAATGAGTAGAGACGGATTGTTGCCGAAACGTCTTGCTAAAGTTCACCCGAAATTTAAAACACCGTTTTTAAATACGTGGACAACGGGAATTATTGCAGCACTTATTTCAGGATTAATAGATTTAAATGTGTTAGCGCATCTTGTAAATATGGGGACTTTATCAGCCTTTGCACTTGTAGCTGTTGCTGTTATTGTAATGAGAAGAACGCATCCTGATTTACCAAGAGCATTTAAGGCCCCGCTTGTACCGTTTTTACCAGCGTTAACGGTAATTTTTTGTTTATACTTAATGCTTCAATTATCCGGGACGGCTTGGATTAGTTTTGGTGTATGGATGATTATCGGTATTGCGGTTTACTTCTTATATAGCCGAAAACATAGTGCTTTAAATAATAGTAAAGAAGAAGACGACGCAGCCAATTTATAAGTAGAAAAATCCATTCTAATTCTGTTAGAATGGATTTTTATTTTTGAAAATTTACATTCTTCTGAACTTGTTATAAGATAATTATTGGTGAACAAAAGGGGTGAAATAATGAAAAATACGTGGCGTGAGTTAAGGGAGATGGACCGTAACGTATGGATTCGGTTTATTGGTGAGACGTTAAATGGAATTGCAATGATGATGTTGATGCCTTTTTTTGCATTATATTTAAAAGATAAGGTAGATTCATTATTACAGGTCGGAGTGATTATGGCACTGTCTCCAATTGCTGCAAGCTTTGGATCAATTATAGGGGGAAGAATTGCTGATATATATGGAAGAAAACCGATTATGATATTTTCGATGGCGAGCAATGCGGTATTCATGCTCGGTTTTTTATTTATAGAAGGATTTATTCCATATGCGATTTTATCTATTTTTTTAGGATTAAGTAATTCGTTATTTCATCCAGCTGCATCAGCGATGGTTGCGGATGTAACGGCGCCAGAAAAAAGAACAGAAGCATATGGTTTATTGCGAATGGGACACAATATAGGTGCTGCAATTGGTCCGATAATGGGGGCTTCAGTAGTTATGTTATCGAAGAACCTTGTGTTTATTATTGCCGCATCTACGATGTTATTTTATGCGTTACTTGTATTCGTCCTTATTCAAGAGACAATGCCAAAGAGTACGAATAAAGAAGGTGATACAGAAAAAGAATCAGGAGCAGTGTGGAAAATTGTATTGCGAGATAAGGCACTCATGATTTATTTATTAGCAGGTATCATTATTTCGATGGGATTTTCTCAAACAGAAGGCATGTTGCCGCTGCACTTTGACAATGAAATGAAAGATATTTTTGGAACTAACAATCCATATCCATATTTAATGGCTTTAAATGGACTATTAGTTGTGTTGTTCCAATTTCAAATTTCAAAATGGGTCACAGATAAACCTGTTGGAAAGACGATGTTATATGGTGCATGTTTGTTTGGGATTGGGTTATTTTTCATAGGGTGGTTACCGAAGTGGTTTGGAGGACTTGATACAAATGCTACGATTATTTTAATAACTTTACTGTTTGTATATGCCATATATACGTTAGGTGAGATGATTATGTCGCCTGTACAGATGACGTTTGTAGCGAATTTGGCCCCTGAGCATTTGAGGGGGACTTATATGGGAGCTGCAAGTTTGCAGTGGATTACAGGAAGTGCATTCGGCCCACTTCTTGGAGGTTTTTTATTAGACCGATTACTTGGCCACTTTCTATTTACAATTTTAGCTGTAGGTTGTGTAGTTGCAGGTATTGTATATATTTCTTTAGACCGCCTTGTTGAACAAAGGCAAAAAAGCACACTAACCAAACAATCTTCTTAATAATTAGATGACATACACAAAAAGGGGATTTCTACATATTTTAGGTACATAACTAGATTGAGTTGCAATTTTATATATCTATGAAGAAATTTAAGTGGAAAAAGTATAGAAAACCAATAAGTGGTGTCATTTAATTATTTGTGGAAGTTGCATTTTATTTCAAATAGGAACTACCTATTTTTATAAAAAGTGCTAAAATAGAAAAATGAAAACAATTGGTTAGGGTGATTTCAGTGACAAAAATTAAATTAGGTTTATTATATGGTGGAAAATCAGCTGAGCATCAAGTTTCGCTACAAACGGCTCTTGCTGCTATTAAAGCATTAAATCAAGATAAATTCGAGATTCATCCAATTTATATTACAGAACAAGGTCAATGGGTACGCGGTGAGCGTATTGAAGGTGAAGTAACAGATGTTGAAGTTCTAAAAATGAGCGGTGCAGAAAATGCGATTTCTCCGTTATCATTAAGCACAGAAATCATTCCATCTACAAATGCTGAGGAAAATGCTATCGATGTTATTTTCCCATTACTACATGGACCAAATGGTGAAGATGGAACGGTGCAAGGATTATTAGAATTAATGAATATTCCGTATGTAGGAAATGGTGTTCTAGCATCTGCTGCTGGTATGGATAAAGTTGTTATGAAAAACATCTTTGCAGAAGCTGGATTGAAACAAGCAAAATATGCATCATTTATTCGTAGTGCATGGGAAAAAGATCGTGAAACAGCATATGAAAAAGTAGAAGAAGTATTAGGATACCCTTGCTTCGTAAAACCAGCAAACCTTGGTTCAAGTGTTGGGATTAATAAGTGTAAAAATCGTGAAGAACTTGAGAATGCATTTGAAGAAGCATTCCAATTTGACCGTAAAATTATTGTGGAAGAAAATATCGTTGGACGTGAAGTAGAAGTTGGTGTACTAGGTAATGATGAACCGAAATGTTCAGTTGTAGGTGAAATCGTACCTAAAAAAGACTTCTATGATTATAAGTCGAAATACATCGATGGTGATACAGCGTTAATTATTCCAGCTGAAATGACAGAAGAAGAGTCTAATGTTATTAAACGAGATGCGATTGTTGCATTCCAATCGTTAGATGGTGCTGGCTTAACGCGAGCTGATTTCTTCTTAACGAAAGATGGAGAAGTATATATTAACGAAGTGAATACGATGCCAGGATTTACGCCGTTTAGTATGTTCCCTCTACTATGGCAACATACTGGATTACCGTATCCGGAATTAATTGAAGAGCTAATTCGTTTAGCAATGGAGCGTCACGAAGAAAAACAAAAAATTAAATATACAATCTAACAAAAAAAGGAGGAGGCACTATTCGAAGGAATAGTGCTTCCTCTATGTAAGGAGTGTTTTTATGATAAATCGAACGTTAAAACAAGTAGAACAAATGACAAATGGTACGGGATTAGCAGAGCAGTATGAGGGAATTACTATACAAGGAGTGTCTATTGATACGAGAAAAATCGAAAAAGGAAACTTATATGTTCCGATTCAAGGTGAACGTTTCGATGGACATGCTTTTGTAGATAAAGCTGTTGAAAATGGAGCTGTGGCGACATTATGGATGAAAGATGTAGCAAATCCACCTGAGAATCTTCCGGTTATTTTTGTGGAAGACACGCTATCAGCATTACAAATGTTAGCAAAAAACTATCGCGACCAATTGGACGTTAAAGTGATTGGTGTGACAGGTAGTAACGGTAAAACATCTACAAAAGATATTGTAACAAGTCTTCTTGCGACTAAATTCAAAGTTCAAAAAACAGAAGGAAACTTCAATAATCATATCGGGCTACCTCTTACTATTTTAAACTTAGAAGAAAATACAGAAGTAGCTGTATTAGAAATGGGAATGTCAAGCCGCGGGGAAATTGAATTCTTATCTAAGTTAGCTCGTCCAAATGCAGCTATCATTACGAACATTGGTGAAGCGCATTTAATGGACTTAGGCTCTCGTGAGGCAATTGCTGAAGCGAAATTAGAAATTGTGACAGGATTACAAGAAGGTGGAGTGTTCGTATATAACGGAGATGAGCCGTTATTAACGAATCGTGTTCCTGAAATGAATTTAATAGCTGAAACAGTTACGTTTGGTGATGCTAGAGCAAATGATTACTATCCAACGACTGTAACGTTACAAGCAACTGGGACACACTTTAAAATGAATAGAGAAGAAAACATTTCATTCTATCTACCGGTATTAGGGAAACACAATGTGTATAATACGCTTGCTTCTATGGCAATTGCGAAACATTTTGGTGTAACGTGGGAAGAGATGAAAGAAGGTTTAGTAACACTTCAAATGACAGGCATGCGTATGGAAATTGTAAAAACAAATAGTGGATTAACAATTATCAACGATGCTTATAATGCAAGTCCAACAGCTATGGAAGCAGCATTCCACCTAATGAATGGTTTAGATGGATTCTCTAAAAAAATTGTTGTTCTCGGCGATATGTTAGAGCTTGGAGATCAAGAAGTACAGTTTCATTATGAGGTAGGTAAATTAATCGATCCAGCAAAAATCTCCTATGTGTTCACATATGGTAAATTAGGGGCTCAAATTGCTGAAGGAGCGAAAATTAATTTCCCTAACGAACGTGTAAAGGCTTATGATAATAAAGAAGAGTTAGTAAAAGAGTTGCAAGCAGTAGTCGATGCAAAAGATGTTGTATTAATAAAAGCATCTCGCGGTATGAAATTGGAAGAAGTAATTACGATGTTGAAATAATTGGTGTATATAAATAGGGATGATAGCAACGAAAAAAGAAGAAACTTATAATAAGCGCTTACAGTAAATATAAAAAAATAAAAGTGAAGAAAAAACCTCTGAATATGAAAATAAGGTAACAGTTGGGTTTGCTTTTTACACATACAAAACTTATAATTGATAAAGTGTAATAACGTTTAGAAGTATTTTCGTGAAGAATATACGCCCGTTTATATACGTGAGCATTCAGGAAAAGGGCTTTTCCGCAAATTCGGAAAACGCCTTTTTTTAAATGATAAGTATAGGATAGAAAAGGAGAAGTAACATTGACAACATTTCGAGAATTAGGATTAAGTGATTCTTTACTGCAATCTGTTGAAAGTATGGGCTTTGAAGAGGCTACGCCAATTCAAGCTGAAACAATTCCACATGCATTGCAAGGTAAGGATATTATTGGGCAAGCACAAACAGGTACAGGGAAAACAGCAGCATTCGGATTACCACTATTAGATAAAGTGGATACACATAAAGAATCGGTTCAAGGTATTGTTATCGCGCCAACGCGTGAATTAGCAATTCAAGTTGGAGAAGAGCTATACAAAATTGGTAAACATAAACGCGTTCGTATCTTACCAATTTACGGTGGTCAAGATATTAACCGCCAAATTCGTGCTCTAAAAAAACACCCACACATTATTGTTGGTACGCCGGGTCGTATTTTAGATCATATTAACCGTAAAACACTTCGCTTACAAAACGTAGAGACAGTTGTTCTTGACGAAGCGGATGAAATGTTAAACATGGGCTTCATTGAAGATATTGAAGCAATTTTAACAGATGTGCCAGAAACACACCAAACATTACTATTCTCAGCGACAATGCCGGATCCAATCCGTCGTATTGCTGAGCGTTTCATGACTGAGCCTCAACACATTAAAGTAAAAGCAAAAGAAGTAACAATGCCAAACATTCAGCAGTTCTATTTAGAAGTGCAAGAAAAGAAAAAGTTTGATGTATTGACACGCTTATTAGACATTCAATCTCCAGAGCTTGCGATTGTATTCGGTCGTACAAAGCGTCGTGTTGATGAATTATCAGAAGCATTAAATTTACGTGGTTATGCTGCGGAAGGTATCCACGGTGATTTAACTCAGGCGAAACGTATGTCTGTATTACGTAAGTTCAAAGAAGGTTCTATTGAAGTTCTTGTTGCAACAGACGTTGCTGCGCGTGGTCTTGATATTTCAGGTGTAACACACGTATACAACTTCGATATTCCACAAGATCCAGAATCATACGTTCACCGTATTGGACGTACTGGTCGTGCAGGTAAAAAAGGTATTGCAATGCTATTTGTAACACCACGTGAATCCGGACAATTAAAAAATATCGAGCGTACAACAAAACGTAAAATGGACCGCATGGATGCACCAACACTTGACGAGGCACTAGAAGGTCAACAACGTTTAATCGCTGAAAAACTTCAAAACACAATTGAAAATGAAAACTTAGCATACTACAAGCGTATTGCGGAAGAAATGTTAGAAGAGAACGACTCTGTAACAGTAGTAGCTGCTGCTTTAAAAATGATGACAAAAGAGCCAGATACAACTCCAATCGCTTTAACATCAGAACCACCAGTTGTTGCAAGAGGTGGGGGTTCTAAAAAACGCGGCGGTAACGGAGGCGGATACCGTGATGGTAACCGTAATCGTAGTCGTGATGGACGCGGTGGCGATGGTCGTAACCGTGACCGCAATCGTGATGGTCGTAATCGTGACGGTAACCGTGATCGCAATCGTGATGGCGGCAACCGTGGTCGTCGTGGAGAAGGTCAAGGTCGCCCAGGATCTTCAAACGGACGCGGTGAAAGAAAACATCATAGCCGTAAGCCACAAGCTTAATAGTAAAAAAGAGAATGCCCTTTTCCGGCATTCTCTTTTTTTATTTCTGTAATTGTACATACTACATAATAACTTGTGTAGAAATGAGGTGCTACATGCTTGTAAGACTTGGGTATGTTGCGATGAGTGTACATTTGAAAAACGCATCTCCATCTCAAACGATGACGTACGCGCAGTTTCAAAAAATAGATGATCGGGAAGCGGCGATTCGTAAACTTGAAAGAATTGCTAATTCGAATTTGGAAAATTGCTTACGGTTATTAAAACATAACAAAGGCCATGATATATCCTTTTTTCGACTTAGTTCCAAGTTGATTCCTTTAGCGAATCATGAGGAGTTGTTAGAGTGGAACTACATTCGTCCCTTAAAAGAAAATTTAAAAGTGCTAGGTGATTACGCTATTCGAATGAATATGCGTATTGATTTTCATCCAGATCATTTTGTTGTACTTAATTCACCCGAGGAGAATATTTTTAAACAATCTGTCAAGACATTACAAATGCATAGAAAATTATTAAAAGGTATGGGAATTGAACATAAGCAACGATGTGTAATGCATGTTGGGGGCGGATATAAAGATAAAGAGCTCGCATTAGAGCGTTTTATAGAGAATTGGTCCAACGTCCCAAGAGGTATTCAGGAAATGATTATGTTAGAAAATGATGATACAACTTTTACGCTCGAGGACACATTATATTTAGGAGAAAAGTTGGACATTCCCGTTGTATTTGATTTACATCATCATATGATGAATCATGATCGAGAAGATTGGCATGAAGATTGGGCGCGTGTTGTACATACGTGGGAATCGTCTTTGTTACCGGTGAAAATGCACATTTCTAGTCCTAGAGAGGGAAAAGACCCAAGGGCACATGCGGACTTTATTAATGTAGATACTTTTTTATCTTTTTTAAAAAAGATAAAAGGAAGTGTTCCGCAAATTGATTGTATGATTGAAGCGAAGAAGAAGGATGAGTCTTTATTTCAACTCATGAGAGATTTAAGTGAACAAACAGATGTGGAAATTGTCGATGGTGCGAGCTTTTATATTAAATGAGCTCTGCACCATCGAGTTTTTTTATTAATAGAGGAGTGCAAATACCACCAATGATCAATCCTGTTAAATGGCTGATAGGGTTGGCAGAGGGATTGAAGAAAGTGAATAGTAGCAATATACATATCATAATTGAAAAAATAGCGATGTCTCTTGGATTGGAAGAACGATATCGGCTATACAATAGAAATAACTGTGCGCCTAGCAATCCGAAAATGCCACCAGATGCCCCGGCATGAATATATTCATGAGGCATAATAAGATAAGAGGACATATTTCCGAGAATGCCAGAAAGGAAAAAAATAATGATGAAAGACAAGTGCCCTAGTTGTTTTTCAATAGAAGAGCCAAGCACGAATAAACAAATACTATTAAAAAGAAAATGTTGTAAGTCTACATGTACGAGCAGGGAAGTTAGGAGACGCCACCATTCTCCTTTAGCGATATATTCATTAGAAGCTGCCATAGGAAAGAGGGGAAAATCACCTAATATAATCATGATTAATTGTATGAGAAGTAAAGCGATGGTGATTGGTTGTAAGGAAATGCGGACGGATGGTATTAGCATGTTGTGAGTATCACTCCTTTTGCATCAGAAAGATTCTCTGTTATTCTTACAATATGAAAAAAGAAAGCTAAATAGAAGAAGGGGATTTTGAAATGATTGTAGGGATTGGAATCGATATTATTGAATTGAATCGAATTGAAAAAATGATAGATGGAAAGCTTAAATTTATGGAACGTATTTTAACTGAAAGTGAACGTAATGTTGCAAAGGGGCTGAAGGGAAGTCGCCTTACAGAGTTTGTAGCTGGAAGATTTGCAGCGAAAGAGGCGTATTCCAAAGCGGTAGGGACTGGTATCGGGAAAGAAGTGAGTTTTTTAGATATTGAAGTAAGAAATGATGATAGAGGTAAGCCGATTCTTATTACAAGTACAGAGCATATTGTTCATTTATCAATTAGTCATAGTAAGGAATTTGCTGTTGCTCAAGTTGTTTTAGAAAGCTCGTCACGCTAGTCTGCATATTTTATATCTTTGTCTCATATATTTGTGGTAGCGATAAGGAAGGTACATCTTCCATTCATTTATAGGGGCAAAGGGGCTGAAGTGATGAAAAGGCGTCTGTTTTTAGTTCTTGTCGGTTTATTAACCGTTTTTGTGTTGGCCGGTTGTATGGAAAAGAAACAAGATGATGTTGTGAGAGATTTAGAGGCGAAAGTAAAAGGGTTGAAAAGCTATCAAGCTGAAGCGAAATTATCTATTAAAACAGGGAATGAGCCTCAGGAGTATAAGGTAGAAATATGGCATAAGGAACCTTCTTTTTATCGTGTGAATTTGCAGAATGCGAAAAAAGATCAAAGTCAAATTATTTTAAGGAATGAAGAAGGTGTATTTGTATTAACGCCAGCGCTTAATAAGAGTTTCCGTTTCCAAAGTGATTGGCCGCAAAATAGTAGCCAGGCTTATTTATACGAATCCCTTGTGAGGGATATTTTGCAGGATAAGAAAAACCTTACTTTTGAAAAAACAGATAAGTATTATATCTTTAAAACAAAAACAAATTATCAACACCAAAACATGTTGCCGAAACAAGAGATTACATTGAAGAAAAGTGATTTAACACCAGTTTCGGTGAAGTTAATGGATAATGATCAAAATGTTCTTGTGAAAGTAGATTTCTCTAAAGTGAAATTTGATGCGAAATTTGATAAAGGTGCATTTGATACGAAACAAAATATGTCTAGAGCGCAAGTAGATGTTCAAACGACAGCGAAAGAAGACAAACCATTTGCTATTTTGTATCCGCGTGATACGCCGCAAGGTATGACTTTGAAAGATGAAAAAGAGTTGAAGACAGACAGTGGCAAGCGTGCGATACTCACATACACTGGAAGTAAGAAATCCTTTACTTTAATACAAGAAAAGGCAAAAGTTGCAGAGGCTTCGTCAGCGATAAGTGTGAGCGGAGAATTGGTTGATCTTGGCTTTACAATTGGAGCATTGACGAAAGACTCTTTAACGTGGTCGCATAACGGAGTAGAATATATGCTCGTGTCTAAAGGTTTAGAGCCGAAGGAGCTGTTAATGGTTGCTCGTTCAGTTACAGAGAAGCAAGTGAAGTAAACTTCTTAGACGTGGTGATATATGTGCACCACGTCTTTTCTTAGTTTGAAGGGTGGATTTCATAAAAGAAGCATATAAAAGAATAAGCTTCGCATATCGTGTATAAGGAAGTGTGTTTATGGAAGAAGCGCCATTTTACCGTGACACTTGGGTGGAAGTGGATTTAGATGCGATTTATAACAATGTTACACATATTAAAGAATTTATCCCAAGTGGTGTAGAAATTTTTGCCGTAGTTAAAGGGAATGCATATGGGCACGATTATGTACCGGTGGCTAAAACAGCATTAGAAGCGGGGGCGACAAGGTTAGCAGTTGCGTTCTTAGATGAAGCTTTAGTGCTTCGAAGAGCTGGTATTACTGCGCCGATTTTAGTGTTAGGTCCTTCTCCTCCTCGTGATATAAATGTAGCTGCTGAAAATGATGTAGCATTAACTGTTTTTCAAAAGGAATGGGTAGATGAAGCAATCAAACTTTGGGATGGTTCGTCTACGATGAAATACCATATTAATTTCGATAGTGGTATGGGGAGAATTGGAATACGTGAACGTAAAGAATTAAAAGGATTTTTAAAAAGCTTAGAAGGTGCACCATTCTTAGAATTGGAAGGAGTTTATACGCATTTTGCAACGGCAGATGAGGTGGAGACTTCTTACTTTGATAAGCAATATAACACATTTTTGGAGCAGTTAAGTTGGTTGAAAGAATTCGGAGTGGATCCTAAGTTTGTTCATACAGCTAATAGTGCTGCAACGCTACGTTTTCAAGGGATTACATTTAATGCAGTACGAATTGGCATTGCGATGTATGGGTTATCTCCATCTGTAGAAATACGCCCTTTTTTACCGTTTAAATTAGAACCAGCGCTATCATTGCATACGAAAGTTGCTCATATTAAACAGGTGATTAAAGGGGATGGAATTAGTTATAACGTCACTTATCGAACGAAAACTGAAGAATGGATTGCGACTGTTGCAATTGGTTATGCAGATGGCTGGCTTAGAAGATTACAAGGATTTGAAGTGCTTGTAAATGGTAAAAGGGTACCGATTGTAGGGCGAGTAACAATGGATCAATTCATGATTCACCTTCCTTGTGAAGTGCCTCTTGGCACGAAAGTTACACTCATTGGAAGGCAAGGAGATGAATATATTAGCGCTACAGAGGTTGCGGAATATTCAGGGACTATTAATTATGAAATTATTACAACGATTAGTTTCCGTGTGCCGAGAATATTTATACGGAACGGTAAAGTTGTGGAAGTAATCAATTATTTGAATGATATATAGAATGTAGTATGATTTGCTTCTTGTCATGTGAGAGGACTTTTCGGTGGCTAAGAATAAGTTCGTTTTTTGACGAGAAGCTTTTTACTTATCATTACTTTTAACATAATTTAACGTGGAAACTCTTCCGTTTCTTGTTGTAATGAGATAAAAAATAAAAGAATATGAATGTTTTGTTTGTGAATTGGAAAACATAAGCAAGGAATAAGGAAGTCTTTGCAACAGGCTCCATACAATGGTATTATTACAATAGGTGTCATATATATATTTGGGTGTGTAGTTGACGGTGGAGGTGTATTTTTGTGTCCGAATCAAGTGTAACTACTGAAATCGTGGTTCGGTTGCCAAAGCAAATGGTAACGGAATTGGACGGAATTGGAAAACAAGAGAATAAGAATCGCCATGAACTAATTTGCCAGGCAACACAACTGTTATTGCGTCAACATAAGACGAAGAAACGCTACCAACATGAATCAATGCGACGTGGGTACATTGAAATGGGAAAAATTAATCTTGGTATTGCATCTGAAGCTTTCTTAGCAGAGTATGAAGCAGCTCATACAGTAGAACGCTTAGTTAGCGGGGGGTAATATTTTGATTGTAAAACGCGGCGACGTGTATTTTGCAGACCTTTCCCCAGTTGTTGGTTCTGAGCAAGGAGGCGTTCGTCCGGTTCTTGTCATTCAAAATGACATCGGAAATCGTTTTAGTCCAACGGTGATTGTAGCGGCTATTACTGCACAGATTCAAAAAGCGAAATTACCCACTCATGTGGAAATTGATGCGAAAAAGTACGGTTTTGAGAGAGATTCTGTTATTTTACTTGAGCAGATTCGAACAATCGATAAGCAGCGCTTAACGGACAAAATCACTCACTTAGATGAAGTGATGATGATTCGTGTAGATGAAGCGCTACAAATTAGTTTAGGACTAATAGATTTTTAAATCGGCAGTTTAAGTTGCTCTCTTTGAAGGGCAACTTTTTTTATTATAGAGGAGGTTGCGGTTGTATATGGAAATGGTAGATAATCGGCAAGCGTTAATGAAAATGTTAGTGGAGGAATTAGGCTTTACCGAAAAGCAAGTTCGTCATGTTATTCAATTAACAGAAGAAGGTAACACAGTTCCATTTATTGCTCGTTACCGAAAAGAATGGACAGGCTCTTTAGATGAAGTGCAAATTCGTATGATTTTAGAGAGATGGCAATATATGATGCAGCTTGAAGATAGGAAAGAAGAGGTTCTTCGTCTTATTGATGAGAAGGGGAAACTGACAGGAGAATTACGTCAGCAAATTGTGAAAGCTACAAAGTTGCAAGAAGTAGAAGATTTATATCGTCCGTATAAAGAGAAGAGAAGAACGAAAGCAACGATTGCAAAAGAAAAAGGATTAGAGCCATTAGCTGAATGGTTATTGTTATATACGAAAGAAGATCCGAATCAGAAGGCAATAGAGTTTATAAATGCCGAGAAAGAAGTGCAATCTGCAGAAGAAGCATTGCAAGGTGCTCAAGACATTATTGCAGAAATCGTTTCAGATGAAGCGGTATATCGTAGTTGGATTCGGAACGTGACTTTTAGAAAAGGTGTTATGTCTTCGGCTGTAAAAGATGAAGAGAAAGATGAAAAAAATATATATGAAATGTATTACAGCTATGAAGAACCGTTGCAGAAAGTCGTGCCGCATCGCGTATTAGCGATGAATCGAGGTGAGAAAGAAGATATATTGAGAGTTTCTGTTGTTCCACCAGTAGATGAGATAGTAACTTTCTTATATAAGAAAGTAATTCGTGATAACGATTCAAAAAGTGCACAGTATGTAAAATTAGCAATAGAGGATGGTTATAAACGATTAATTCAACCCTCTATTGAAAGGGAGATTCGAAAAGAATTAACAGAAACAGCTGAGGAACAAGCGATACATATTTTCTCTGAGAACTTACGTAATTTGTTATTACAGCCTCCAATGAAAGGAAAGGTTGTGTTAGCTGTAGACCCTGCATATAGAACGGGTTGTAAATTAGCTATCGTAGACGATACGGGGAAAGTTCTATATATTGATGTTATTTATCCGCATCCACCAGTGCGTAAATATGAAGATGCAAAAGCGAAAGTTCTTTCTATTATAGATAAATATCAAGTTGAAATGATTGCGATTGGGAATGGTACAGCTTCTAGAGAATCGGAAGAATTTATAGTTGATGTATTACAAAATGTGAAACGAGAAGTCTTCTATATTATTGTAAACGAAGCTGGTGCGAGTGTGTATTCGGCTTCTGATTTAGCACGTGAGGAATTCCCAGATTTACAGGTTGAAGAAAGAAGTGCGGTTTCTATCGGTAGACGTCTGCAAGATCCACTTGCTGAACTTGTAAAGATTGATCCGAAATCAGTTGGGGTTGGACAATACCAACATGATGTATCTCAAAAAAGATTAAATGAATCATTAACGTTTGTAGTAGAGACGGCAGTTAACCAAGTCGGTGTGAATGTAAATACAGCTTCAGTTGCGTTGTTGCAATATGTTTCGGGTTTATCAAAAACTGTTGCGAAAAATATTGTAGCAAAGCGTGAAGAAGAAGGGAAATTTACAAAACGAACAGACTTAAAGAAAATACCACGTCTAGGCGCGAAGACATATGAACAATGTATAGGTTTCTTACGTATATTAGAAGGGGCAAATCCGTTAGATCGTACAGGTATTCATCCAGAACAATATAAAAATGTTGAATTGTTATTGAAGAGTCTAGGATTATCAAAAGATGACGTAGGGCAACCGCAATTACAAAAGAGTTTAGAAGAAGTAGAGATTTCTAAGTTGTCGCAAGAAACGGGAGTTGGAGAACCAACATTAGTTGATATTATAGATGCACTCATTAGTCCAGAGCGAGACATGAGGGATGAGTTGCCTAAACCGCTTCTGAAAAAAGGGATTTTGAAATTAGAAGATTTAAAACGTGGTATGGAACTGGAAGGAACAGTTCGTAACGTTGTTGATTTCGGTGCTTTTGTTGATGTAGGTGTGAAACAAGATGGTTTAGTACATATTTCTAAACTAAGCAAACAATACGTGAAGCATCCGTTAGATGTTGTATCTGTCGGACAAATCGTCAAAGTATGGGTAGATGATATTGATACGAAAAAAGGTCGCGTTGCATTATCTATGTTGCCGATTGAATAGTAAGAGAAGAGAGCAGATGAAACTGCTCTTTTTTTATAGGATAAAACGTGTAATGGATTAGGAACTTTGATGGATTTTGCTATAATAAAACCAGCATTCATTTAGTAATTTAATTTGATACCGGTTTTTTTCGAAATATGCGCGTTGCATTTGTTTTTTGAGCCATGTAGGCATAGGAATCCCTCCTTGTTTAATCCTACTCTCATAAATGTAAAGTACTATTGATGAGAGGTTGGTGAGTGGATTTCTATTTTTGCTATGTTTTTAGAAACCACGCTTCTTGAATGAGGATGGGTATATGTACTATTTAATATATGTATAAGAGAGGAGAAAAGTGTAAAAATATTTTTTTGTTTAGGAGGAATGAAAATGGATGAGCAAGAAATACAGCGGCTAGTGGAAGAAGTATCGCTACAATATTTCGGAATGCCGTTTTTACATAAGGCACTGTTTAATAGTAGGTTGCGTACAACTGGTGGACGTTATCTATTGAATACACACAATATTGAACTGAATTATCGATATTACGAAATGTATGGGAAAGAAGAATTAGTTGGAATTGTTAAACATGAACTTTGTCATTATCACTTACATATTACAGGAAGAGGGTATAAGCACCGGGATAAGGATTTTCGCGAACTGTTAAAGGCAGTTGATGCGCCGCGGTTTTGTAAACGAATGATGAATGAAGAGAAGGAAAAAAAGGTTTATATGTATGAATGTATGGGATGCTCACTTCAATATGTAAGAAGACGTCAAATTAATACAAAAAGATATGTCTGCGGAAAGTGTAAAGGGAAACTAATCTTGATAAAGAAAACATCTTGACAGTGAAAACGCAATCCAGTATATTATAAACATGTCACGTTTGTACAAGATGTTGTGAAAAAACTTCTTGACTTACGATGAGAATTTTTATAAGATACAAATTGTCTTTATTATTCCGCAGTAGCTCAGTGGTAGAGCTATCGGCTGTTAACCGATCGGTCGTAGGTTCGAGTCCTACCTGCGGAGCCATTATGCTTCCATAGCTCAGCTGGTAGAGCACTTCCATGGTAAGGAAGAGGTCACCGGTTCAAGCCCGGTTGGAAGCTTGGGAATAGGTTTAAAACTTTTTTGGCCCGTTGGTCAAGTGGTTAAGACACCGCCCTTTCACGGCGGTAACACGGGTTCGAATCCCGTACGGGTCACCACTTCGGAGGATTAGCTCAGCTGGGAGAGCACCTGCCTTACAAGCAGGGGGTCGGCGGTTCGATCCCGTCATCCTCCACCATAATATTATAATGAAAAGTAAAATGACATTAATGTAAAGATTAAATGGTCCCGTGGTGTAGTGGTTAACATGCCTGCCTGTCACGCAGGAGATCGCCGGTTCGACCCCGGTCGGGACCGCCATTTTAACTTCTGCTAATTGGCAGTTGTTTTTTATTGGTCATTATGGTACAATAACATTTGTCTTTGAAAATAAGATAAGTATTTCGATGGGCTATAGCCAAGCGGTAAGGCAACGGACTTTGACTCCGTCATGCGCTGGTTCGAATCCAGCTAGCCCAGCCATTTACGAGCCATTAGCTCAGTTGGTAGAGCATCTGACTTTTAATCAGAGGGTCGAAGGTTCGAGTCCTTCATGGCTCACTTTTGTTTTTTCCGCGCGGTCGTGGCGGAACGGCAGACGCGCTAGGTTGAGGGCCTAGTGGGGGAAACCCCGTGGAGGTTCAAGTCCTCTCGGCCGCATCAAAAATCTTTTTAAAAAAGTACTTGCATTTGAAAATGTAGTATGATAAGATAATTGAGTCGCCAAAATACAACGACGAAAAACATCATGAATAAGCGCCCGTAGCTCAATTGGATAGAGCGTTTGACTACGGATCAAGAGGTTAGGGGTTCGACTCCTCTCGGGCGCGCTTTTATTAACGGGAAGTGGCTCAGCTTGGTAGAGCACCTGGTTTGGGACCAGGGGGTCGCAGGTTCAAATCCTGTCTTCCCGACCACGCGGGTGTAGTTTAGTGGTAAAACAAGAGCCTTCCAAGCTCTGGTCGAGAGTTCGATTCTCTTCACCCGCTTTTCAATTATGGGCCTATAGCTCAGCTGGTTAGAGCGCACGCCTGATAAGCGTGAGGTCGAT